>Ga0247760_1000673_pt1 | contig 36102 bp, 35 predicted proteins | sample UWRJL171409R4_FD_179936 | JGI IMG/M metagenome (GOLD analysis project Ga0247760, IMG submission 179936) | Plant litter microbial communities from Arlington Agricultural Research Station in Wisconsin, United States - UWRJ-L171-409R-4 | ecosystem: Environmental > Terrestrial > Plant litter >... | reverse complement strand
TAAGCGCCCGGCGGAAGAGGCCAATCACAGCCGACTTTCTTCAGCCATCCCGGTCGAGCAGGGTGTCGGTGGGCTGCCGCCAGCTCCCGGTTCCTTTCCGCCGCGGCCACACCCCTGGACCTTGGCCGGTGGTCAAGTCTGGTCGCACAGTCCCAGTGGTTGCAGCTGGTTTGGCCTGCGTATCTGGCCGCATATTCCATGACCTCCTCTCCCGTTCTGGATCTCCATGATTATTTTTTGCTACCGTGACACTTTTGTTTCATCTTTCCGACTGCTGCCATTCACAAGCTTCAGCTTTGCGACTTACTTGCGCGAATCTTGCGACGACTGGCGCGTCCTGTCTGCTCTGTCCTGCTACTCGGCGTGCATTAGTTGAGAGCCGAAGAGGGGTTTGTCTCGCTGAGGCCTTGGCAAGCAGGCCGCCTTCACCCCGCGCAGCCCGACCAACCTGGAAGCAACCAAGCTGTCGACACCCGCACACTGAAGCCATCATCGCCAGACACCTGAAACCACTTGGGCGAAGACGTTTGTAACGCCTTGCTACTGTGCAACGTCCTTGCGCGTCCGCCGCGAACCCCGCTCGCTACGCCTGGCGGTTGACCGGCCACCATCGGCACTGTCAAGATGGCGACCCGATCGCGCGATGTGCCTGATGAGGAGCTTTTCATGAGCAGGCCCGGCCCGACCTCTGACGACTGCGATAGCCCGACCGTTGAGCCCTTGAGGATATTCAAGCCACAGAGCCCGAAGCCTTCGGACCGTTTCAAGTACCCCACGCCCCCAACGTCCTCATCGGCAGCCTCGAGCTCGGCCTCGTCGAAACCCGCCGCTGCCGCCTCCCTCCCGCCGCTGCCAGACTTTCCAATGCCCTTCGGCGCCTCCAGCTCTGCGGCACCTCTGCCATATCCCGATGACACGGGTCGCAAGACCACTCCATCATCCTCGAAGCCTTCTCGCCTTCCTTACCCCGATGACGGTCGCAAGGCCAGCCCCTCGCCAGCGAACCGCATCTACACGAACACCCCGCCCGCATCCTCAAGCTCCCCGGTCCCAACCATGAGCCCGGCCGAGAAGAAGGGCGGTCTTGCGGAACGGCGTGGGACGGCTCCCAAGCCCCTACAGAGCCCCGACAGTCCCGGTGCGGATAGGGATGAGCTGTTCGTCAAGCCGATCAGGCCGGTAGAGCAGCCGTCGCATCTTTCGCAGTCATCCCAGGCACCGGCACCGAAGATATCGAACGCGTACCAGCAGAAACCTTACTACCCTCCTCCGGGGGGCTCGGCTCGCAAGAACTCGGGCCTCCAGGAGCCCAACATCAACCGCTTTTCGTCCACTGCATCCACCTCAACGACGAGAGCCAGCCGTGGATCGCCCCCGCCTCCCGAGACGCCCATCGTCGACCTCCCTGGTGGGGGCATCGAAGCCCGGTACGCTGCAGCTGGCATCTCTGGGACTGCAACCTTGACTAGCCTCCAAGCCTCGAGCGCCGCAGCCCAATCGCGGCTGGCACAGTACGGCGGGCAGCCCCCACAAGCCCAGCCGCAGCCGGCTCGCCCATGGACTCCTACCGAGAGCCCTGATCAACATCCGTTCGGCCCTCCTACTGTTTACCAGGGCTCTGACGTGGTAACCGATCCGACGCCGCCGCAGCAGCCTGCTTTCAACCTGCCTCCCAACCCCAGCCAGCCGAGCCAAGCTCCTGCGGGCTCCAGTCTCCAAGTGAGTGTGCTCGAACAGGACTTCGCGCGCATGCAAGCCTCGACTCCGCCTCCCGCGTATACCTCTGTAAACCCCAGCACTGGCGCGGCTTATCCGAGCGAAAAGGGCCGCCCTGCGCAAGCCGGCGCCAATGTCACTGCCAACTCCAACGCGGCATCGAAGCAGGGCGCCGCTCTGGGCCCGAACGCCAGGCCAAGTCCCGCTCCGTCTGGCTCTTCTATGGGCCAAAAGCCGTCACAAGCGGCAGCTGCCGCTATCCCCGTCGCCTCCTCCTCTGCCGCCGCCGCTGCTGCGATTTCGGCTCATAATGCTGGCCACCCGGCACTTGCCAACGCTGGCCATCCCGCCCTTACAAACGACAGCAAACAAGGGGCCGCACAAAACGGGCAACCAGCACTGACACACACTCCCTCGCTTCTTGCTGCTGCGACATCCCCCCCTCCACTGCCCGAGGGATGGATTGCGCACCTGGATCAGAACTCTGGTCAGTATTATTACATCCATCTTGCCACGCAAGCTACACAGTGGGAGTTCCCCAAAGGGCCCAACCCCCTTTATCACGACTCTGCTCCGCTGTCGCCTACGGCTTCAACATATGGCAACCCTCTTGGATCGCCATTCTTGGGCGGCGGTGGCAAGGCTGGTCTCGCATCTCCCATGTTCCAGCAACCACAAACGCCGGGGTACGCCGAGAGCATTCTGAGCGTTGCAGCATCTGCAGCGCCTTCGACTGCCGGCTTCACGGGCCCTCCCCCTAGTGCCGGGGTCGACGTGTATAAGGTCATGCCTACCAATGGCGTCTACTTCGGCCCTTATCTGCGCTACGTAAACATGGATTTGGAGAAGGGCCGGTGGCTTGGTAGTATCCTCATCGTTACGGATGCCCCGCAGCCACCGACCATACATATTCACCTCAGCAATGACTTGTCACCAAACCCTCGCCAGCTATTTCCCCAGAACATCTTCACGCACCAGAGGTGGTCGTTCTACAAGTATGACATGGATCTTCAGATGTCCGACCAGGGGACCGAACGGTGGACCTACGCGGTTACCTCCCATCTGGGGTGTACCCGGTACGAGTTTGTTGTCGCCGGGCGCTATGAAACTGGCTGGCGTATGGTTGCGCACTCGGGCAACGATTTTGCCACATCTACCAACCAGAACGAGAGAGCGAAGCTTGGCGGAGTTGGCTTCATGTGGAAGGACATGCTCCAGAAGAATGTAGAGTGTGGTGGCTTCCACGTCCAACTCGGGCTAGGCGACCAGATTTACGGAGATCGTCTGTGGAAGGAAGTACCACTTCTGAGACAGTGGCTCGGGATGCAAGGAAGAGAAAACCGCAAGAATACGCCGTGGACAGCAAGACACGAGGAGGATGTCTCCCATGCGTATTTCCATTACTATACCAGCCATTTCGATCAGCCGTTCATGCGGGAAGCGTTCGCGCAGATCCCGCACGTTCTCCAGATCGATGACCATGATATGTAAGTGCCTACAGTATCCTATACATCGTTAGGCTCCGTCTTACTGACATCCGCCCAGTTTTGACGGCTTTGGATCCTACCCGGATTACATGCAGCAGTCTGCAATCTTCAAGAATATTGGCCGCATTGCGATCGAGATGTATCTCTTGTTCCAGCACCACACAACAGTCGAGATTCTGCGGAACGTCAGCCACGACATGGATTTGTTCACCATCACAGGCTCTGGATGGCACTTTGTCAAGTATCTTGGGCCTGCAGTTGTGGCCGTCGGGCCGGATTGTCGGTCTGAGAGGACACAGACCCGTGTAATGGCTGGCCCGACGTATCAGGGCCTCTTCCCAAAGGTTGCGACGCTACCACCAAGTGTACAGCACTGCATCTGGATGCTTTCGGTGCCTGTTGTATACCCAAGACTGGAGACAATGGAGACGATGGCCAACACAATCGCCGCAGGCAAGAAGGCGGTGAACACAACGTACAATATCCTCGGAAAGGTGACGAGCTCAGTAGCGGGTGTGGTGGGAGGCAAGGAGATGGTACAGCAGGGCTTCAAGGAGGTCAAGAAAGCGGTCGGTAAGACCGGATTGATGGGCAATGTGCTCAACCAATTTGGCGAGTTCGATATTGCCGAGGAGCTCAAAGACCTATGGACACATGAATCTAAAGACCTGGAGCGCACATACCTGATCCGGACTCTGCAAGGTATCGCCTCGCAGAAGGGCATTCGGATGACGTTTCTGTCAGGAGGTTGGTTCCCCCCCCAATTCTGTCATGTTGCCAATTCTAACATTTCCTCCCAGACGTCAACTGCTCCGGAGCCGGCCTTCTACATGATCCATCGCACCCAAGTGACCACAAGACCATGTATCAGGTGATCGCCTCTCCCGTCGTCGCCGCTCCGGCATCCAACTATCTTCTCAAGATGTTGCATAATAACAAGCTGCTGTACGTCCCCCAAAACGGCAGCAAGTCCACCCACGAAGTCAGCGATACCAAGGAGGACATGATGGAGATCTTCCATACCGACGCCACGGGCACCGCGCGTGAGTACAAGAAGCTAATGGCACGTCGTAATTACGTCGCCATCGTGGCATACGACCCTGATGCCGTTGCCGCTGGTCAACAGGCCGGCATGCAACAGTACGCGGCTAGTGTTGCGAGCGGTCACTCCGGTGGCCTGAGCAAGCTGAGTCTAGCGGTGGATTTTGTCGTGCAAGGAGATGGGGCGTTCCAGTCAACAACTAAGTACGGTCCGGTAATTGTGCCGCATCTTGAGTTTGGACATTAAAGAACCGGGGGCCTCCCTGCTTTGGATTTGATGAGACGAGATGGGATGATATATAATTGGATTTGAAAGAGTGAAACTTTGTTGTTCTTAACTCTACTTCTTCTCGCCATTTTTGTCAAAGCGGTCAGGCTGAGATTTTACATGTAGCGGTATTTTTGATACTCCCGAAGAAGATGAATCATGTTTAAATTACCGCCCCGGTTCTGTTAAACGCATCTGTAAGTTCCCGAATAAGAGGCCATCACAGGTTGATAAGTGAAATCGCTTGAGCGAATTTCTTCCTTGCATCACGTAGGTTTTTATTCATTATGGGCTGTCCATTACTATGCCCCTTGATTTTGTTGAGAGATCGTGTCAGTTTCTGACGTGAAATGACCAGTTAGGTCTCCAGCTTCTCCAGGCACCGTTTAAATGACTATCTATCATTTTCCGTTATGTTTTCGTTTCGTCAGACCTCTTAAGTTATTCCAGCCCGAAAATCTCCTTAATCTGCTTGATAGTATCGTCCGGACCAGTCACTGAGTGACCAATGGTGCGGGGATCCTCATAGATCTCGTAGTCGTTTCCACCGGGGAAGGTCTTGTCGCCGAAGAAATGCACAGTTGTGTATGAGATGCCGTTGGGCTTCTTGGCCTCGGCCTCGAGATGACTGAGGCAGTATGTCTTGTCCCAACCAGTGGGGAACACATCGAATGAGATCTGGCCACCGATAGAGAAGCTATGTGAGCACGGTTTGTTAGCCAACTATCATTTTATTTCACGGGATTCGAATTTAATAATAATGAGTGGGAGGTTTTACGTGAGGCCGAGGTGCCCGAACTTCTCCTTCAGCTTCTGGACGAAGGTCTCGCGGATGCCGTGCTCCTTGTCGTACTTCTCGTAGTCGTCGCGCTCCTGCGTGCTGGCGTTACGGCCAATAGGGGATACGTTGATCATACCGTTTCGGAATTCGAGGAAGGTTCCGCGCATGACGGGGATGTCGAGGTCGGCGATGTGGTGCAGGATGAAGCGCGCCAGATCCTTGTACTTGTCCTCGCCGATCCACTTGATGAAGCTCGTGGAAGGCAGCTCTTCCCCCAGCTTGTAGGCTGTCAGGCCGTTCTCGGGGAAGCAGAAGTCGAAGAGCTCCCGCACATCGACTCCCGCTGGGTCGCCGAGCTGCTCCTGCTGCTTGGGAAAGTTGCTGCCGCCGACGTAGCCAATGGCAACCTTTTGGCGCAGACGGGAAAGGAGGTCGAGCATCTCGGGAGTGGCATCCTGGAGAGAGAGTTAACCATTTTGGCCATCGAACCGTGAAGTGGGAAAGCATACACCCCGAGCGGGTGTAAGAGTCTTGTCGACATCGAAGAGGGCGATTGTGTTCTTGAGCTCGCGGCCCTCGAGAGGTGGGTAGGAAGGCATTTTTGCTGCGGTTTCTCTGACTGCAAACGCTCACTCGCTCCTTCTAAACGCAATGAAAGCAGAATATTTGCTAAGTATTGAGATATAAAGAGAAGCTGAGGTTGAAGACTGTCTCTCGAAGTTTCGGTGAAGGGTAGAGGACGGCGTACGAGGGGTTCGTTGATGCCCCACGTTCCCGTTTTGGGGAAGCTTGTTGGAGGGGCGCTGATTCACTGGCCCAGGCCCCACTTGCCGCTGTCGGTGCGGGACAGGGGGAATTGACTTTACTTTACTGTGTACAAGCTTCAGGCCAAACTCATTGCGCCATGACATGACCGGGCAGCAGCTAGACACGAGATACACGTCACCCGTTACACTCATCTATGACCGTTTCATCCACGAAGTTGCTTAGAGTACCGCCAAGACATCAATATCAGACCTCCTGAAAATAGTACTACCTGGTCAAGAGCTCCTTCATGCAATAAATACACTTACACACATGCAAGGAAATTCAAGTGGCATGATCCGAAAGCCGGTTGGTGGTGTTGGAGACCCTGTTTATATGGTAAGCAACCAGCTATTCCGTGCTATATTGGCTTCTACTTACTCAGAAGCGATATGGTCGTCTATGATATGTGACGAAATCTGTGAAATGGAAGTTATCTCTTATTTTAGCTCGAATAACCACCACTAGCTCGCATCACCACCTCCTCGGTATATCTCCCTCTCATACAATGTCAACGGCGCTAGCTCCAGGGTACGCTCAAAGTTTTCTTTGGGGAATTATGCCTAGCGCTTTTTATCAACAGATATTCCGTACAGCGTATAACCAACCATTTTCGCCATCCCCTACCCGACATCCAAAGTCCTGTGATCCGTGTCAAGCGTGCAACCCCCAAACTTCAATTCTTGTAGTGGCTTCCTCAAACTACACAAACAGAGTTGGACTTGCAAAGGGTTTTGCTGGTCCCCGCTAATTCTCTAGTTTAGTCCTATCGGCTAGGGTAGTCTTCACTTCGATCCCCGAATATTTATTGATCCAACCTAGGACCTCGCGATGCCAGACAAGGGAGTTCTCAGGCTTAATGACCCACTATTACGGCGGTATGATTAGCCACATGTATTCTACCAAAGCCATGGAGGTGAACTTACGTGATTTTCGTCGGGGAACATTAGCAACTTGCTTGGAATGCCTTTGGATTGCAACACGTTGAATGGTGACAGGCCCTCCGTGATTGGCAGGCGGTAGTCAAGCTCGCTGTGAATAATCTATACGGTGAATGATGCTAGTGAATGGTGAGGCCTTTCGATTAAATTTGGAGCAGCTGCGGGCTGGTACTTACAAGCTGTGGTGTCGCCCACTCGTTGACGTGTTGAGCGGGGTCCCATTTCTCATACCCAGGGCGGTTGTCGTAGATTGTGCCCTCGAAATCATGGATTGGGAAGAACAGTTCCTCTGTGCTCCACTGGTTGAGAGTGCTGAATACTCCGTCATGGCACACCAACGCCTTAAACTTGCGACCGAGGGGATGTCCCTGGATCCAATCTTGGGATAATAGTCAGTATCTTCCTGTAAGGGATAAGGAAATCGGATCCCATACTTATCATATACCCGCCGTAGCTCGCTCCCAAGGCAACGGCCCTGTTGGTGTCGACATAAGGCAGGTTATCTGAAATGTGCTCAAAACAAGCCACCAGATCGTTATAGGGCCTGCCACCCCACTCGCCTTTGATTCCGTCCTGAAGAGCCATGCCGTAGCCCGAACTGCCGGTCGGGTTAGGGGTGACTACGACGTATCCCTGTTCAGCGAAGATGGCCGGATTCCACCTCGTGCTCCAACCGTCCAGCCAAGCGCCCTGTGGGCCGCCATGTATCAAAAAGGCCAATGGATATTTCTTGTTTTTATCAAAATCCGAGGGCCGCAACACCAAAGCGTGGACGGGATAGCCTCCAGCCCCCTTGAACCAAATATCGCTGCAGCTGGAACGACTGAGACCGAAGGTCTTGCCTTGCTTGGAGCCAGATGAAACCACAGAAACGGTGCCATGCGAGGGGTCAATGACACTGTAGCAACTGTTATCGATCAAGGATGAACTTGTCACGAAGAGCTTCTGCGATGAGTCGCTCAGCAGACGGAAGTCTCCCACGCTGCCATCGACGGTCTTAACCTCTGTGGGAAGCTCCTTGGCCTTGGCCGGATCTGCCGGGAGTTCCCAGACCAAAGTTCGGCCCTGGTGTTCAGCAGTCGCATAGAGGGTTGAGTCGTCCGAACTCCAGATTACAGACTCGGGGCGGTAATCCCAGCCGCCTTCTCCATCCTTGGTCGCGTAGAACTCTTCTGCCTTCTCGAGATTATCAACATCGCGAAGCAGTAACATCCGCGGCTTGTCACTTTCGTACTGCTTGCTTCGCATCCGGGTGAAAGCTACTTTGTGACCACAGTGCGAGAACACTGGTGTTTGGGTGTAACCCTCGAGGTCAGGCGTGTCTACGATCTTGGGGGACGGTGCCTTGGGTTCGGTAAACTCGGAGATCGGGATGAAGTAAAGATCAGTCTTGGTGTAGGAAGCAGGGTCCAGCTTCGGATCCTTGGCGACAAAGACCAGGCCCTTTGGTCCGATGTCGAAATCCCCGGTTCCTCCGAAAGGGGCCACTGGAGACGAGAGCTCCGTGCCGGCCAAGGCATTGACGAGGCTGCCGCCAGCAAGTAAGTACTTCCCGTCGCGCTTTTCCAACGCGCTGTACCAGATGGAATTGCGGTTCTCAGTGAGCCAGGTGTCCCAATGGCGAACAAAGAGACTGGAGTAGATCTTTGCGCTCGAGTGCGGCTTCTTCTCCGTCTCAGGATTCGCTAGACTCCCATCGGGGGTAGCTAGAGCTGAGCACGCCAACGCAATGCGGCCGCTTGGGAGTTTCTTGACCTTCAAGTTAGAAAGGGCGCCATCAATGGTAGCAACTATATGGCGGCTACCAGATTGTGATGTCTGTCTCAGCAAGGCACTTACTCCTGAAGCCTAGGGGAGGATACTTACGCAGGGCCCCCAGGCTGGGATACACTGTCCGCAACCAGCAAGGTCTTGCCCTTCTCGGCACCCTTGAAGTAGATGAATTCATCGTCCCCGATCCACGTCGGTTCACTAGAACCGAGATCTTCGACCAGCAAAGTCGACTGGCCCGATTCGATGTCCAGAACACGGAACTGGGATGTCTTCTTGTGGCTCTCAAACGAGTAGGTTGTCACTGTAAACAGCGCCTTAGTGCCGTCGGGGCTGGGAACTGCGGCGGAACGGCGAGGAGCCGACAGCATCACCTCCGGGGTGAACTTGATCGCTTTGAGTGTCATCTTGCTGCCTCCTCGTCTCCTCCGCTCTTGAGAAAACCACGAGTCAAGAATTGAGGAAATACCGGCACCAATGCGCTTGGAAAAGGGCTGACAACGTGGAATATATGTACCGGGTGGAAGCCGGGAGCTCGGTGCGGAGACAAAGAGAGGGGTCAAGCCACCGAGCACCGTAACGGCGATATGGAGTAGCGCAAGAACCCCGCACAGGGCAATGTTCACGATTATCGCAGCCACCCACGCGTAGCACTCGCGCATTGCGTCCCTTGTCGCACGGACTGGGCTGGTCATGGTCGTCGATTGTGGTCTTGATCAAACATCTCGAGTCTGCCTGCCCAACCCGATGCTTGGCATATGTCCCTATATGGCTAACTACCAGGCTCCCAAATGCCTCCTTCCGTAGGTGTGACCCGCGAAGGGTAACCTATAAAGAATTATATCATGCGTCTTACTTTCAAAGCTATATGGAGCTCGAGCTCAGCTCAACCCCAATAACAAGCTGTCGAGAAGCTGACTGTTGCTGATGCGCCACTTCCCCTATTGACCTATTTTCTCCAATCGTTGACGCTGACGGGAATTGTCCGAACATTTCGGTCTAAAAAAAAAAGGTCTCTCTGCGCAAAACGCCGTCAGAGGGAATCGCACACGACACATGGGTCGTAAGCAAAACAGGACTTACATTTATAGAGCTTTACTTGGCTGTGATAGGTCTGGCAGTGAAGACCGACAAATCTTGAAAATGTGTATTACAAGGCCCCTCGAGAATATGACACAACCTGTATAAATCTATGACCTGACTTGACAGTATTATGGCATCTTCTCCACTGGCTTGGTCCCCTTTCTCTGGGTCGGAGCCGTCAGTAACCACATCCGCGGCCCCCCGATCGTAGAAAGCTGCCCACCGGGTCCCACGGGCAATATCGTCCATATTTTCCAGCCATTGAGGGTCTAGTAGAAGAACTGCGCGAGCAGTTTCCCAGAGTTCTAGGCGTTAGCCACAGAAAAGCAAATGGCATATATGTCTAGGAAAAGAGTCAGCGGGCTAATTTGCTCAAGGGCCGAAGATGTCCATACCTAGGTAGATAGCCGTAAAAAGAACCATACCTCAGGGGGCAGCCGCCCGTCCTTCCCATACCTAACTCCAAATCACGTTTTCCCATATCCATATCCCAAATCCCACGCCAAGAAACACACAACCCCATCACGGACGCCTTGCTGTAGAAGCCAAAATTCGACCAGTCGCTCACTTCCTAACCGCCCCAAAGTTCGTCCTGATTTTCTTCGTCTCCCTTGAGTCGGTCTCGCTATCGTCCTGCGCGGCAGCGGCGGCAGCTGCAGCAGCCGCAGCCGCAGCGACAGTCTTCTTGCTCTTCTTCGACGCCCCAGACGCCTTTCCTGCCGTGGCCGACGTCGGCGTTGGCGCACCGGACCCGCCGTCCTTGTCCTTATTCCCCCCAGCAAACGAAGTCGATAGCGGAGTCGGCGCATGCGATGCGGGAGTCGAAGCGGGAGTCTGCGCGTCCTGGATGTTCGTACGGGGAATCAGACTTGACAAACACACATCAAAGCCGCGTATACAGTAGCAGTGGAGGAAGCGAGGGGTTACGGGGAAACATACCGAGTTCGCATTGTAGGAGATGGAGCTCCTCGAAAACACCCTGTTCGCCTCAGTCAAGCCAGTCTTGCGCCGCGCAGCAGCCGCGGTGCCCGTGCCCTTGGTGTAGTTGTCGAATCCCATGATAATATTCCCCGCGGGCGTGGTCTCGAGGTATTCCGTCTCCTTCTGGTAGATTGAGTCCTCCTGCGCAGCCTGTTACATTTCGCCGTTAGCACTATTTGGCATTGTTGTTTGCGCGCGCATGGCGCTGGGCTTTCGTAATCGCCGGGGGTAGTTCTCACGAGGCGCTTCTCTAGAGTTCGTTTCCTAGCAATCAGCTCCTTCAAATGCTGTCTCTGTTTCTCGTAGAAGGGGATGCCGGCGGCGGCGTCGCCGGCCCCCGCCGACTTGGGCGGGTTCTGTTCCGTCATCCTCACAATCTTGGGTTTATAGCCGGTAGAAATGCCGCTGGGGGTTGGAAGTTTAGTGTGGTTACTACTGGGCTCGGCGGTGTCGTTGAGCGCGTCGCTGTTGGTAACGCTGTGACGGCGGATTGCGATTGCGATTGCGGTGTCGGTCGCTGAGGCATGGAGGACCTGGAGTGGCCGATGCATTTTGGCCTTGGCTCCATCCTGTTGACATAGGAGGCTCTGGCCAATTAAAGCGCAGAACACCCCCGGGTCACCAAGCTGGAGTCGCATTTTCGAGAGCGCTCCTCCGGGCTCCTCCGGCATGCATTCGTGTTCAAACAATGCAGCTTGTGTATCGCAAAGGAGACAGGGGATTAACCGGTTGTGTACTTTTAGGTTAGATGTTTACAATTGATTTGCCGCTACCGCCCCATTGACACTAAAGGAGACGGCAACACAGACGTCACCTCACCAACACAGACCTAGCATGTGAAAGTTCACCCGTTTTATCTAGCTACTTATTTTGGCCTGTCCAAGAACCATGTTGCCCTGAAGACTGTTCAGACAGAATCAGGATCGTGTTTGTTTGTAGGGGATGAGTTCTCACAAAGCCTCATGCCAAAGACAAGAGGTCAAGCCACGAGTATACGGAGGTGATGCGGTACGCAATTATGTCCCACTGGACCTGAAGGAAATCTTCAAGTGCGGTTAGCCTCATCATTGGTAGGGCCGCTCTGTGACGAGGATCTCATCTTCTTGATTTTCTCCTTGAGTTCTTTCTCGCGCAGCTCATTGGCTAGTTTTGTATCATTCTGCAATGAGTTAGTCACTGTCTAGCCGGCAACTCGCTAGGATAAACGAACTTACCAGCTCCGCGGCCCCGGCCGTGGGGGCATCATGAGAGGATTGAGGTCTGTCTTTGGCGCCCGAACCATTAGCCACGGAAGAAATTGAAGATGCAATGGAGCCCTTCCGGGCTCTGGGGCTCCTGGAGCCGTCACCGTTGTCGCGGTCTTTCTGTCTTCGAGGACCCCGCGGACTCCGCGAGCGATCACGGGAGGAGCCTCGACGCCGTACAGGACTTCTGCTACGTGTCATACTACGACTCGGGGACCTCTTCCGACGCTTGTCCCTCCTAGGTGAAGCGCTTCTGCTATCTCGTCTAGAGCGTCGCGGTGGAGTGCGGCTAACGGACCGAGAATATCGCGAGGATCTTGATCCCGAACTAGAACGGGACCGGCTGTAGCGTTGCTTCCTCGATCTTGATACACTCCGGCTACGGCTCCGACTCGGAGATGTAGAATAACGACGGCGCTTAGGAGCCGGTGAGCCGCGCTTCGACGGAACTGATCGGGATCGAGAGCGAGTGGGGGAACGGCCGCGTCGCTCCGGTGTGCGCCGTGGCGATCTGCGTCGTTTCTGTGACTCTCGGTGAGCAGGAGGGGTACGGGATCGGGGCCTGGCACCGCGGCGTCGTGGCGGACTAGGCGATCGATAGCTCGATGCTCTGCTTCTATCGGCGCTGAGGCCTCGTGATGTAGATCGGGAAGAGGTTGAGCGGACAGATGGTGAGCGACGGCGTCTGTCATCACGTCGCCCGCCTCCACCGCGCCGAGGCGGGGGGCCCCCTCGCGGGACATAAGTATCCCTCATACCTCCGCGGGGGGGACGCTCCCCACGATCACGCTGGTCTCGGTAACGGGGCGGCGAACGAGAGCGACCACCACCACGCCCCATTCCGCCTCGGTCCCGATCATCACGGCGTCCGCGCCACAAGTCACCACCACGTCCACCAGCACCACCACCGCCGCCTCCTCCTCGGCCACCCCGGGGGCGATCGCGGTCGCGGCGCTCGAGTTCCTCACGTCTCAGACGAGCTTCTTCGGCAGCTTTGTCGGCCTCGATCTGTCATCCAACCATCAGCACCTTAGCAACAATTGCTCATTGTATCAGTGATCGGTACCTTCTCCTGCAGCAGTTCCTGTTTCTTGGCTTCTAATAGTTCTTTTGGCACACCCTGGGGGCTATCCTGTGCACTGAGAAGGAGCTTCCAGAGGTCTTTGCAGAAAGATGCCGTGTCCTTGTCGAGGAAACCCGTTAGCTGGATCTGTAGGGACTTAATATCGGGCTGCAATTGGTGTTCGTGTCAGCGTCTCCCTACTCTAGAGAAAAGGGTGACTCAGGCTACCCACGTAGCGACCGCCTTCAATTAGATTGAAGATGAGCTCGATGACGACGTCGTCCTCGTTTCCAAGAATGGTTGTGACCTTGCCAGCAATCCATCTGTCCAAACACATCACGTCAGCGACCTATGGAATTGCCGTTGTGGTCTGCCGGTTTCTAGACAGTACCAAAACTCACTTTTTCATGACTTGGATGTTGACCTTTTGCATGTCCACTTTCCGATTGAACTCGGGTGGGAACTTGGTGCTCTTCAGCAGCTTGGCATCTACTCCGGTCGCCATGCTTGCAGGTTTGGCGCCAGTGAGGCGGCTGGAGAGACCGATGGGATTGTGTTGTGTGAGGGTTGCGATAATCGGTGAAGCAGCGAAGTTGCTGATTGTCAAGATGATGTCGTTGGGCGCGCGAAGCTTGATGTGGGTCCTGGCGGAATGTGGATGCGGGCGCGCTAGGCGGCCTTCTGCAGGTGGACCGCGTTCTGGCAGACAAGGGTGCAAATGGACAGGGCATCGAACAGTTACAACCGCGTCCATGTCGGGCGTGTGCACATTGACTTTCTCCCAAAATGACCTCAAAATTCCCATATTGCCGTTTAGCTCTCTGGCGGTAATGGATAAGTGTTCTTGGGCACTTTAGCAGTTTACCATACTTCGCATGAGCATCTGGGAAGCCGAACCAGCTCGTGCCTCTATCTAATCGCCTGAGATCTCGGCGCCCAGATCAAGGACCTTGATGAATACCTACCTGGGTACCGGGAAACGCCATACCTAGCCAACACGAGACAACTACCAACCTAGGCACCGATGCCATCTTAGAGAGACATCAAAGAGTTGCCTCCTCTTTCCAGCGCTGCATTTTCTCTCTTTATTACAACTCTGGCAAATGAGCCAGATTGTCGGAAGGTTACCAGCACGATACCAAACACCCAGATCACCTGCAGTCTAGGTCCTCAGAGTCTCCTTGGGCCCTACAATCCTGGTGTGAGCCGTAAAAAGAATTCTCCCAAACCCCATCTTGCTAAGGTAGCTGTGTGTACTCACTTTAATAGATCTCCCACAACTTTCCAGCATCCGGTTAGGAGTCAACTGGCTATTATTCAGCTCATATTGCAAAGCTACGCAACCAAGTTCTGATTACTTCTCTTATTCTGACGCCGTCATCAACACTAACCCATATTTCAGTACTGTACACATCTCGTTTCCTCGTGTCCATTACCCCCCTCACATACTGTGATGCTCCCAGACCCTCCGAAAACGCCATGGAGAATCACGTGTCCAGCGCCGCAGGATATTCCGTGATCCCTATACTTTGACATAACGTCATCCGACACCGCTATTTTCCGTACCCGTGTGACGACGCCGACTCCCTGTCTTATCCGCAATGTCCCGAGGAGAAGACCTTCCCAATGCGCCATTAGCCCTTATGAATGCAACCCGTGTCCATGATCATGTGCCTTGTAAAAAATTAAAAAAAGATCGTCAAGAAGCTGCCTGCCAGTGCCAGTGCCTCCCTCTGGCTTAAACGGGCGCTTTAGGATATGTGTACCGGCTATGTCGGCTATCGGAGCCCCCGTCCTTCTTCTCAGCTTGCTGGCGCGCTTGCAGCACCGCAATCTTCTCGCGTAGCTTCAGCAGACTTGTGTGGTCCTGCTCCTTCACCTTCATACGGATGTCATATAGCGCCATGAGCGAGTTTGCCTTATCGACGTCATCTTCGAGCTGTCGGGTGCAAGATTTTAGCATAGGTTTCAAGAGAGGCAGATGGTCACCTCGATGAGGCGTTTCCGAAGGGGGTGGTGGCTAAGAAGGGATGCTGACCTCGGCCTCCCTACGAGGAGTCCCAGGGATGGAACCCTGTGCCGAGCTTGTCCGTGACATGGGCGGCGTGAGAATCCGTCGACCAAATTTGTCAAATTTGGCGGGCGATGCAGTGCGTGAGATAATAGACGACGCGGAGTTCATGCGCTGGTGATGCCGCTGGCCAGGCCGGATGGGAGCCGTGTCTGGCGCCTTTGAAGATTCTGAGGCTTGGCCAGGCGCTTTCGCCGCCGCTAGAGACTTGTTCGCGTTGACAAGAGCGACTGCTGCTTGCGTTTCCTGCTATGGTTGAGTATCAGTACTGACATTAGGGGGCCCGTTGCTCGAGAGGCGGCGTGGCAACGCAGCAGGATACGTACAGCAGCATTCAAATCGCTCAAGTCGGCCAGCATCTGGGCTAGTTGGATACTCTCCATTTTGATGGGCTTGTATCAAGTCGACATATGATAAGTTGTTCATGTGGTGGGAATGTATTCACGCGACCAAAATATAAGGAAATCGCGCGAGTGAATGTTTGTTGCCAGACAACAGATGTGTTGCGACGTATGTTGTTTCACTGATCGAGAATTCCCCGGGTGCGGCGCGGGAGGCTGAGGCGGAATTTATCGTATTAGCCAGTTGAGCCGACACGTCGATATATGCGATAGAAATCGGCCGCTGGGTGCAAGAAATTCCAGACTTTCGTTAGGACGTCACCACAGCATCGTTCTTTGTCAGACCTAACAGCGGAGCCTCAGTTGGCTTTTGCCAGCCCTTCAGTGGGAACGCAACCCCGCGTCGGACCCGAAGGAGGAGCACGCACCCCACCCTCATTACCCAAGCGGCATCAGCTGCGCTATGCACCCGCCTCGTGGGGCGGGAAGAGGCCCCACATAGGGCTTTTTAGCCTTGACGATTAATCACAACCACACCTTCTAGGCCCACCCCGGGCTGTCAGACAATGGGCAGCCAGCAAAGCTCCACCAAGGCCGAGAGGCCGAATTCGGGATTCTCCGGTCATCGTGCTTCATCTCATTTGGCTCCGAGCTTGTAGCGGAGTTGCGGCGCCTGTAGGAGGTAACGGCGCGGAAATCGAAGCCAAGCCAAAGGGAGCCGAGTCACTTCGTTTTTCTCAGTTGCATCTCGACCACCAAGTCACTGCACCTCTTCACCAAAATCCTGCCCTGCCCAACTGCCATTGGACAGGCTCTTTGCATTGGAGAAACCATACGCCGCGGGATTGGGGTCACTCAACGCTGACTGGACAATCTCAGTTGCTCTCCCTATATCGGCCGCCAATAACCCGGACTCACGGTCCTACATATATAAGCCGTGTACCGGCTGGTTTTAGTCGCCATGTTCGCAAAGATGGTATTGCTACGGAGAGGTTTCGCTACAATGGCTTCAGTCAAGAAGGCAAGCAAAGTAGTCTGCATTGGCCGCAATTATGCGTATGTACCCATCTCCTACGAGGTCCCCAACTCGTCCCATGTTTGCGTTCCCAGCTTCGCTGAGGGACACCCCCATGACGCCCATTCGGGTCGCTATGCTAACCCCGCCGCTAGGGATCACGTCGCCGAGCTGAGCAACGTGCGCCCCAAGCAGCCGTTCTTCTTTCTCAAGCCAACGTCCTCCATCTTGCTGCCCGGCGAGGGTCCGGTGATCCAGCCTCGCGGCGTCAACCTACACTATGAGGTCGAGCTTGCCTTGGTCCTGGGCAAGCAGGTCAAGAACCTGGAGGCTTCTGATGAGCAGGGGGCGTTGGATGCGATCGAAAGTAAGCGACGACAGCCGTGATATCTCACGCCCTGTGACCTTCTTGCTAAATTACCCCCAAGGCTATGCTCTTAGCATCGACATGACAGCCAGGAACGTCCAGAACGAGGCCAAGAAGAAAGGCCTCCCCTGGGACATTGCCAAGGGCTTCGATACCTTCTTGCCCATCAGCAAGCTCATCAACAAGTCGGACATCCCGGACCCGCACAACATTGAGCTGTATCTCACTGTCAACAATGAGGTCCGCCAGAACGACTCCACCGAGCTCATGCTCTTCCGCATCCCCCGCATTCTCAGTGACATTTCCAAGGTCATGACGCTTGAAGCGGGGGACATCGTCATCACCGGCACTCCCAAGGGTGTCGGCCCGGTCGTGCCCGGAGACGTCATGCGTGCTGGTATCAGGATTAACGGCAAGGAGCTTGAGGATGCCAAGATCGAGGTTGGTGTTGAGGAGTCAACGAGCTCGTACATCTACGCGGAGACGTAGTGGCATCCATCTATTCGGAGAGACCATCCGATAGGTACAATAGGTGATGGGTAGGTGCACCGATTGATATGTAGATAGTAGATAGGTACAATAAGGTACGTAAAACTGCCACCGTTCACGCCTTCAACACGCCCACTTACGATAGTTGTGTTGCCCCCCTACTTCTCAAAATTCGGATCCTGAATCGATCCCGGCTTAGGACTCCAATCAGAAACCTCCCCACACTTCTTGCACTTCCGCAGCTCATCACTCCCCTTGAACGCCTCAACAGCCTCCTTGATCTGCGACCCCAAGTCCGTGCAGTGAAAGGACGCCTCGTGCACAATCTCCTTACATCCTTGGCAGTACCACCGCATGCGATCGACCGAGTCATCGGGCCGCTTCTGCTCCAGCACGATGCCCACCGTGTCAGCGAAGCGCACGGGGTTGTGCGGTGTGTTGGGCGGCAGGAGAAACATGTCGCCCTCGCGGATGATGATGTCGCGGAAGGTAGAGCCGTCTACGACTTTGAGCATCATGGCGCCTTTGTATTGGTAGAACCACTCGGGCGTCTGGTTGATGTGGTAGTCTGTTCGGGCGTTGGGGCCGCCGACCACCTGGTTCCATTGTGTTATTACCTAAGGGAGGGGATCCCTGGAATGTGTGTGAGGTCATGGACCTACCATGACTGTGAAGCCCTCATTGTAGACGCAGAAGTTGTTGATTGGGGGCTTGAGGAGGTGCGAGTTCTCATCCAGCCTGCGTGTATGTGGGTGTAAATGAGCGAATGAGCGATAATGGCGTTGTGAGAGGGGGATGGGGAGGGGCGTGGATTGGCTTGCTCAGGGTGGGGAGCCCACTTACCATTTGGGAAGATTCACAGGTTGCGAGAGCATCTTTTCGGTGTTTAGTTACCGATTATGTCTTCTAATGGCAATTATCATGGCGATGAGAAGTGGGTAGATGCTTTATCGAGGGGTTTGAAGGCTCTTGAAGAGGTGGGTATAGACGGGTGGCTAGTTGAGAGCGGGAATCGTCGGCTTTTACGAAGCACCACCGCTCCTCCCGAGGTGTCAGGGCGGGACCTTTCTACGCTCCTGGTCCCGGACCATCGGTTTCGTCAAACAACGGTAAACAGCGACGCGTATTCCCTCTAGTAGATACTTTGGTAATCTGTAAGGCACTTTGTAAGGGATTCCCTCCAAAGTCTGTTATGCGTTCCGACAATCTCCTACCCCACCAACCCCGCCATCCAGCATGGCGGCAGATGACGCAGCTCAAAGAAGCCGGCACAAAGACAACTACTACAGAGACTCGTGGGACTTTAGGGTTCTGAAAGACATGATAGAATGCCGACCCTTGGCGCATTAATGCCCCTGATATATTTGTAATCCTCCCTGGCATCCTATCGGACTCCGCACAACCTCCAAACGCATCGTATCGGAAGTCGAAGCCAGTCCTGGAGGGGAGGCGCCGCCTACGAAGTACACTTGCCTCTTTCCCCCTTATCATACACCCGAATCAAAATCCCGGGTGTTTTAGTAACAAGTGACTCACGCTCGAGAAACGGATCTTTGCGCCGTTGGACACATGCAGTTATAATAAATATCAGCCACGGCTACGGACTAGCAACGATCAGATCATATGCTTCTCTTCACTACCGTGCAGACAGTGTTTGGAAGCTCGTCCCAATAGCCAGAAGCTCCGTACTCGGCATATATACATACATAACTCAAGGAGACGAGCAAGTAAGATTTGTGCGAGCATGGTCGAAGGCATCCAAATATCCTATCAACTGCACCACAGCGGCGCATACCACCAGGACATGAAAGATCGAATGGGAGCCCCATAGGTCGAATTTGCCAGGATATCGACTCTCGGGAAACCTGGTCTTCAGAATCACATGTGTTAGTGTAGATTTCTCTCTTGTGTGCGAGATATGCAGACTTACTGCATAAAACACAGTCCCAGATAGAAGGCAGCCAGCTTTTGCCATAGTATAGGGAAACGCTTTTCTCATCATCTGCGATATGCCGAACACTTTAAGTCCATGGATTAATGGCGCAACACCGGATAAGCCAGTCGCCACGAACATCAATGCTCGAAAAAGACGATACTTTGAGCCCTGGTACTTGGGATGCAGTGTCATAAAGATGGTGGACGTCCCGAAACCTCCAACCTATCAACCGAGGAAAGAAGAGGGTTAGACTTAGGTACCAGGTTGGAAATGAGGGGGAAAAACTGGCACATGGAAATTGACTAACCAAGGACCAGTAGATGATGCGTGGCACAGATTCACACCAGAAAACCATGTATATTCCCAAGATAAGGTCGCCAAGTATGAAAATCACTACACCCAGCATATCCAGTCGCAGGCATAATTGTTCCATATGTGCGGAGTGGTTCAGCATGGTGTGGTACGTGGCCGACAACGACAAACACGTGACGGCCGACAGCATAAAGATGGAGAAAGCAATAAAGTCGGCGGCAGTAACCCCGGAGTATCTGCTGGCAAGGTACTGCTGGATAAACCACTCGCCGAGCAGGAAGATAACGGCCGGGATGAGGTGGGAATAGATGTTGACCGTCTCGTTGTGGATATACGACCAGCTGCAGAACGAAACGCGAGCCGAGCCTGAGATGGGCCGATAGCCATGGAGAATCCACTGGTTAGATTCATGTCGGAACCATTCCGGCATCTCATCGAACGAGAGAAGTACTGGGCGTCGTGCCATGCCGGCCTTGGATGCGGTGTTGCTGATGGCATTTACTCCCCGCCCTTTGTCCGCCGATGGCGGCTGCGGGGGCGGAACTCGAAGACGGGGAGCGGACACCATTTGCTGTTCTGCTTAATGATATAGTAATACGGGGAGATCGGACTTTAAGAAAGTGGAAATGCAAGGTGAAGAAAGAAGTTTCCCTCTTGTTTTGTTTCCCACACTACCGCCCTTTTCTTAGTTCTTGCTTGCTAAGCGCCAGCCGCCTTGCTGGGGTTTGCAAAGCGGCACGAACAAGGACGGGTACTTCGTACGGAGTACCTGTGTTGGTGACCGATGATCCATGTCGCGGTGCCCCCAGGCGGCAGCTGCAGGGGGTGTTAGGGCAGCAATAATTAAACCACCGCCCAGGATTAGCCGCGTACCAGAGTAAGGTACGGATAGCTAGCTGTGAGAAAGCGTCCGATACGGCAACAGCTTGCATGTGCAGACCAGGATTTTCGAGACTTCCATTGGTTGGCTGCATCCCAGGTTGTCTTCGTTTCTGGCCCAAGGGGCATCGCAAAATTGGAGTCGGTTACTGTATATGTACCGGAGTATCGAACAGAATCCGTCCCACTCTTACGCACTACTATCAGTTTTTGGGGTTCGTTAGCTAGATAGGTACAGTATGAAGATTTAACTACAAGTGACACAGTATAGTCCCCCTCTTCACGACAACGGGGGGCCTTAGACCCCGTCGAGATGTTTTGGGGGGATGGTGTGATTGGTGGGCTGTGAGCGGGGCTAAAAGGTACCGTCTGGAGGCTGAGCGGTTGCCGAAACAAGGGGATGCGAGGGGCCCAACTTACACGCCCATGATAAGGCTGAAGAGAATGTTATAGGAGCCTGCCTATCACCTCGCATATTTGTTGCTGTACTACTTGATCGATTGCTTTGCTCACCGACAACAATGCGCGCAATGTTCCCGGAAGTCGACTTCAACCCAAAGATGGCTAGATAGTCTAGGCAGCTTCGACACATCTAACACAACGCCTCGACACAGACGCTCCTGGAGTCTCTCATTTCTTGACCTGCGCCCTCGCCGGAGATGGCGTACCGTGACGACTACGCAGTCGGGTGGGTTTGCGCACTGCCTATAGAGGCCGCCGCGGCCAAAGCAACGCTTGATCGCGTCCATGACAATCTACCTCCGGATCGGAACTCAGACGACAACAATAGCTACATTCTGGGGAGTGTTCAGGGCCATAATGTCGTTGTGGCATATCCGAATTCCGAGATGTGTGGTAAAACGTCGATGGCCGACGTGGCCACGCAGCTACACGCAAGCTATCCATCTATCCGGTTCAATCTCCTAGTCGGCATTGCGGGAGGAGTACCCAATACGAAGGATGATATTCGTCTTGGTGATGTTGTTGTCAGCAAGTCGACAGCTGGCTGGCCAGGTGTCGTCCAGTTCGACGTGGACGAGGAGCGACCGGAAAATCAGTTTGTTCCCGGCAGAGCACCAGATCAACCAACACCATTGCTTCTCGCAGCTATGGGGAAGGCCGAGACAGCCGCCATTTTTGATGAAAGCAAGATGCCCCGGTACATCTCCGAGATCGTGCAGAAAGACCCCGTCACCTTTGCCCACCCTGGCCCAGAGCAAGACGTCCTCTTCGAGCCGAGTTACGATCATTCAACCATCGAATCCGAAGAAAGCGGATGCAGTCATTGCGACCCAGATAGGATCCGATCCCGGCGGCCTCGGGAGGTACAGGACCCCATAGTTCATTATGGCCTGATTGCCTCCAGCCACCTTTTGACGCGCCACGGAGCGACCCGGGACAGGTTCGCACAGAAGCATGGCATTCTCTGTTTCGAGACGGAGGCAGCCGGGCTGAGGGATGTCGCACAGTGCTTGGTCATCCGAGGAATTTGCGACTACGCAGACTCGCACAGCTCCGAGCTCTGGCATGCCTACGCCGCAGCGACTGCCGCAGCATACGCAAAAGAGGTTCTTTCTTTCATCCCCGCGGTGTCCAAGACGATACCTCTGGCCATAAACTCGTATGCCGAGACCGCGCTCGTTCTTGACGCTTTGCTTCTGACAAGACCTGAGGTTGATCGGAAGTCCCTCATCGCATTGAAAGGGCGCAGGGTTGACGGCACCTGCGAATGGCTCATACAGCATCCCCATTATCAAGAGTGGCTGACAGATGCGAATCACCCACTCCTCTGGATCTCAGGTGGCCCTGGAAAAGGGAAGACCATGCTGGCGATTTATGTCACCGAGGCGCTACAGCCAGTGGTTGATGCCGCCGACAATGTTCTCCTCTACTACTTCTGTAGTAACCGCGACAAGAATCGGAACACCGCAGTGACCATCATGAGAGGCATCCTGCATCAATGGATCGACCTCCATCCGCATCTGGCTAAAGACATCAAGAGCTCTTTCGAGGGGACGGAAACAACCAAATATACCATTTCCAGTTTTGTCTCGCTGTGGAGAGTTTTCCTGACCCTGCTTGAGCAGAGCACGTGTTCCCAGGTAGTCTGTGTTCTGGACGGTCTGGATGAATGCGAAAAGGAATCACTCAGGCAGCTTCTCGATGCCGTCGGGAACTACTTGTCGAAGTCTAGGGAAAAGGAAGGGCCACGACTGAAGCTCATCATCCTCTCCCGACCTCGGCCGGCTGTTTTGGAGATCAAACTCGGCCAGTATCAGCGGATTCAGTTGGACGCCTCCGACACGGAAATTTCGGATGACGTTGAGAGATACATCTTCGCCAAAGTTGCCGAACTGGCATCCGAGCAAAACCTTTCCGCGGAAATGGTCGTGCAGGTTCAGAAGACCTTGCTGGCTGGCGCTGATGGGACCTTTCTTTGGGTTGGATTCGTTGCCAATGAGCTTCAGGGCAGGAGTTGGAGCAAAATCGATGAAGTTCTCCTCCATGTTCCTAAAGGCCTGGGTGGGATTTATCAGCGGCTTCTTCAGCAGATTGATGACAAGGAGGCATTGGTCCCCATTCTTCAATGGGTCGTTCTCGCTGCCCGGCCCCTCACACTAGCAGAATTGACAGTGGCCGCAGGGATCAAGGCGGCTGGTACTCTTCCAGCAACGCAAGTGACCAAGAATCGGCTCAGGCTGGGCGGGTTGCTCGTGAAGGTCGAAGGAGATGTCGTCAACCTGGTTCACGAATCGGCGAAGGAGTTCTTTCAGAGCGACCAAGTCAACATCAAAGGGATCAACATGTTCCATATGGGCCAGGACACACACAGGACTCTCATGCAGACTTGTTTATCACACGTGGAACGCGGATACGAAAATCCAGGAAAGATTCACGAAATGACTAGCCACGATCCCTTCTTATCCTATGCCAGCCAGTACTGGCCGCTGCATTTCCACCACGCCATTCATGTGATTGATGCACCGCCAGACTTCTCACGTCCATTCTTCCAGGTCGACTCGCCGATCCGGGAAGAATGGTGGAAAGTCTACTGGGAGCAGGAGAAGAACGGCGGAAGCCCACCCTCCTTCACACTCTTGCATCTCGCGGCATACTTTGGCAACGTACCCTGGGCCAAGTTGTTGATCAGCAAGCATGCCCGCCTCATTTCGCAAAAGGACAACTATGGCCGGACGCCACTGTCGTGGGCCGTCAACCAAGGTCACCGAGAAATGGTAGAACTGCTGATTTACCATGGTGCGCGTGTCAATTTTAAAGATCGAAGCATGTTGACGGCACTCCATATCGCGATCACCGGACAGCATAGGGACGTCATGTCTGTGTTGCTCAAACACGGCGCCCGTCTCGAGGCCAAGGCGGAGCATGGCGACACTGACACGCCGTTGATGCGAGCCATTCTGGCGAATTCGAAAGAAATGACACAGGAATTACTTGAGCACGGAGCGCGCGTGGACAAATTGCCAGCTCTTCTGGGAGTCGCTTCCCTGAGGAAACCTACGGACCCGGTGGATGAGCGGGTGAAAGAGCTACTTGGGCTCCAGGAGCAGGTCTTCCTCGCACGCTTCAAGCGTTCGTCGCGATTTGTAGACCTGGTCATGAAAGGGCTGGGCCTTTCTCTCCGCCTTCCCCTCGTTCTCGAATTGATGTCCCTCTATCTCAAGTCTGTGGCGTTGAACCGCTGGGACAGTCTGTCGGTACTGCAGGAGCTCGTCAATGAGAACAAAACGGACGAACTGCGAGAATGGGCGAAACTGTACCATGTGTTCTTCTTAGGCCTGGTTGAGGCCAGGGTTCCGAAGAGGCTGAAGGCCATGGGCGACCTGTCGACGCAGATTTTGCAGAAGGTCGCGCCCAGAGATCTTCAGGCACTGCTAGCAATCACGGTCTTCACCGGAATGGACACGAAACTCACGGCTGTCCGACACGGATGGAGAGAAGGAGATGCCGTCACAGCTGCGGCAGTTGCGGATTGGGCCGCCATCGCCTGCGACAGAGACGCGTTGGAGTTCTTCCACTTCGGCATTCGCGAGTTTTTGAGCGACTTCGATGGCTGTGTTCGGAATGGGAATCGGGAAGACAACGTACTTCGGACGGCCCTACTCATGACCGCCCACTTCGCCATGATCAACAAACAGGAACCAGGGCCGATCGAGTATTTCTCTCGGGTCATCGCGGAGTTCTTCGAAGGATACATCGGCACCAGTTACGAGGTTGAATTGTTCAGCGATGCGAATCAGGCGTGTGCCAATGAACTATTCATCATTAGCGAAAGTCGCGACTCTGCCAGACTACGTCTCTTTTTGACCAGTATTTTCCAGTTTGCCCAGCAGGCCCAGGAGAAGGGACAGGACCGCTTTCTCAACTTACCCTCGGCAGCATGCTTGATTCTCTGTCGGGAGGATGCCACTCCCCACCGGTGGTTGGGTGAGGCCATCCAGGAGGAGCTAGGGGTGTTGATAGCGAAGGAACCTCCGGGATTGCTGCAGAAGCGGGCTTGCAAGACTTTTGTGGAGTGCCTAATCATAGGGAAGCAGTATGGTTTGACATTACCTAAGGGCGCACCGAGAGAAAGAGTGGAACAGCATCTGCATTCCTTGCCGGGGGTCGGACATATGATGGATCGCATCTTTGGTTCACAAAGTACCTATTTGAGCAATACTCCTGCCTGAGAAGTGGCAGAGCTAAGTCACGAGGAAATTTTGAGCTTGTATTTTAATAACTGTACTTTAGGTAGTTATTTTTTAAGATTAATTTTGAAAAGGCTTCCCAGTCGAAGGACATTCATTTAAAATGAAAAGCATCTTAATGTGCCTTTGAACCTTCATTCAGTCATGAGCGTCATAACTGGACATCAGTCATGTCATATCACTTACCTGGTTGTCAAGGCTCAAGGCCGTACAACCCACAGCCATTCCGTCGCTCCTCACTCTCGCCTTTAGGGACTCAGGTCGTTATCTTCCACCTACGAGCCGTCTCCACCAATCCGCCCGGCCTGACCTTGCCTTGCGCTTATTGTCATCTGCTTGATGCGTAAGCAGTGGCGAGTATGTCGGTTTACTTGAAGCTGCATGATGCGGGGGTGGTGTTGACGAAGCTGGAACAGATGAGGACCCTCGGCCCGGGGAGACAGATTGGCCTGGCATTCGTAAAGTCAACTCGTCCGATCCGAACCAGGCTGGTTGATCCGGCATAGACGGTTGACTTTGCACTCTAAATGCCTGACGAATCTGACGCTCCACCTCAGGGTCGGTATCTCGCTTTGAGTATCCTGCTCGCTTGAGCCGCAGTAAAACGTCACCAAACGTAATGAATTCTTCCCAGTTCTTCCGCCCCGTGGGGAGAATGTTGGGATCCGCACCCAGGTCAAGAAGCAGATCCATGATGGAAAGCATGCGCTTCTTCGCGGCGTAGTAGAGCGCAGTCCTCCTACCAGAGTTTGTACCGTTGATGTCGTGACCCAATCTTAACAGAAGTTTGGTCATGGGGACGTTGCCTATGATAACAGCTTGGCGAAGGCTTGTGACGGCGCGGCAACAGCGCGACTTGCTGAACGCTAAGTTGCCGGTGGCTTTCTGGGAATGGCTTGTCGGCCCACGGTTCAGCCATTCTTCTGCAGTGAGGCCGCTTTCGTCGAATAGGGTGTGAGGCTCTGCAATGACCGATTTGTCGAGCAGAATACGGACAGTGGCTAGATCTCGACTGTGGACGGCCAAATGAAGAACGGACCAGCCGTGATTGTCCTGCTGAGAGGCAGTGGATCGTATGCGGTCGTCTTCTAAGAGGGCCTGGACGACATGGGAGTGCCCCATGAAGGCGGCGTGGTGTAGTGCAGTCCAGCCGTGGCATGTTGACTTGAGTGGGTCGGCTTCCCGTAGGAGGAGCAAGCTCACAATGGAAACATGCCCCCCATTTGCAGCGCAGTGCAATGGTGACGTACCGTAAGAGCTGACAGCATTAGGGTTGGCCCCAAAGTCCAGCAACAAATGCACAATATCCAGATGGCCCTCCTCTGCTGCCCAATGTATCGCGGACCAACCATCACGATCACGATGGTTCGGATCCTCACCCCATTCGAAGAGCAATCGAACGATGTGAAAGTTGCCAGAAGCTGCCGCTTCTTCCAAAGGCAGAGTCTGCTGCGTACTTCGAGTATCAGATATGCTGCCACCTTTCTCAACAAGCATTCTAGCAGTGTCAGACCGTCCCAGACTGGCTGCCCAAGCGAGCACAGACTTTCCATCTGCACTGACTGAACCGACATCCGCACCCGCGGACAACAGTTCCATAGTGGCGTCTTCTTGCCCGGCAACCACAGCCCAGAGAAAAGGGGAAAATCCAAAGTTGTCAATGATATGTAAATCCGCACCGTGATTGACCAAGACTCTCATGCACTCGATGAAGCCCCTCTCCGCAGCGTAATGTAGGGGCGTTTGGCCATTTTCGTCCCTAGAATTTACACTTGCGCCGCTCTGGATCAAGGACTCAACTAAGTGCAGATCGTCAGCTTGCACCGCGTGGTGAAGCTTCGCCATCCCCAAGTCGTCTTTGTCCTCTAGGTCGAGTACTGTCACTCGTGCACTGATGTCCTCTTCGCGGTGTCCCACATTGTCATCTGCAGCCTCGGCCTCATCGTCTTGGAACTCCAGGTTCTCGTCATCCAGTACGCTGTACATGGATACACGTGTAATTCCAAGAGGCCCCGCCGGCCCATCATCTTCTAGCGGTTGGTCGCTATCGACGTTCTCCACGTTCTCGTCATCATCGCTAGGAAGTTTTTGCAGTGTAAGCAGAGCAATTTCCTTCATATGACCGGCGACATGTGACTGGAGAGCTTCACTCGAGAAGACAGCGCTAGATTCGACCTTTCCCGAGGGTTGAAAATCGTCGCCAAATGGACACTCAAGTACCTTATTGAGGACTGGCCTCCGTGCGGCGTTGCTGAGGGTCCCGGCGTGCACTTCAGGCACACCATGCTCCTTGATGGAATGCTCCTGGTAGTGGATCACTTGTTCAAAGACGATTGGATCGTGAGAAGGGGCCCTGCACTCCCACGTATTCCCGTGGGCAGTCTGCATGTGGCTAGACCAGGCTTTCGACGTTTCGAATGTAAGCGGACCGGTCTGACCTCCTTCCAGGCAGTGTGAAAAAACACAAATAAAAGGCTCTAGGTCTCCGATGACATGGTTTCTGGTGCATATTAGCCACATGTTTCCATGAGATGATGGGCATGATCCGCTTACTGCCATAGCAATGACCTTGCGTTCTTGAACTCAACAATGACGCCACAGTATGGACACTGCTGGGTCGGCGGTATGGGAGGGAACGACAACTTGTTGTTCACGAGAACAGATTTAGCCCGGGGAACCTCAGTTGTTGGTTTGGCGTAGAAGGCCGCAACGGCAGTTTGTCGAGCAGTACTCGCATTCGTTGCTGGCACTGGGAAATGGACCGGCATTTTGTTGGCCGTCGTAGATTTTAATAGCACGTTCGGCGCTATCCGTACAACCGGCGCACTCCCCGTCATTTTGGGGAGTTGAACAACGGCCGGAGTCGCTTCCGAGTTCTGAATACTTAGATCAATACGCCTTCGATGGGAGCGCTGATAATACAGCCGTCGAAGTCGCAGCGCGTTGGCTTCGACCAATGCCGAGCGTAGGGCCTCCGGTGCCTCTGGGAATCGAAACTCAATATAGCATTTGGTGTAGAGACGCATCTCGTCTATGGCCTTGTTTGCCTCTTCGTCGTCTATATACCTTTCGATCTTGCGAGCCCGGTTGGCTTTGGCGGACTTTCGAACGGCGTTTGATAGACGGAAGAGCCGTGACAATGTTCCGCCGATTGTCTCGGTGATGTTCAAAATGTTCTCTTCTGCTGGATCGACATCGCTCTCTGAATCGCTTGCGTAGTCGTCGGCTCTCCTAGTGACTCCTGAATCGCCATGTGCTGTAGTGCGGTGTCTCTTCCTGCTCGAAATTGGTGGTGGTCGGTCGTTGATTGGCTTCACTGTTGTCGAGACTCCATTAGCCTTGATACTCAATCCATCCGAACGCGGTACGGAAAGCCCTCACAAGACAGCAAGGTGTCGCAAATAATATCCAGGAGCTGATGTATGATATCCGCGGCTGTAGGGCTGAATCGGAGTCTGTAGTCCAACGAGACATTGAGCGGCCCGAAAACATCCATGTTTGATGCCCACAGAGAAAAGCGCGCCAGCTGGTCGTCGATGATAGTAGGGTCTGGCACGATTTCTGGCATGGCCATATACTTGTGGAAAAGAGACTGGCATTGTTTCGCATGCTCTGCGATGGTCGTACTAAGATCATCTTGGAGGAAGACATCTTCCATATACTCGTCTCCCGCGCGCTCAAGACTTTCCATGGTGAGAGGGCGTGTTGCAGGCGGTCGCAAGTCCTTCTTGAGTGCGGCAAAGATCCAGGAAGCCGATCCTGGTCTCTACTTGGAAAGGACGTTCCAAAGTCGTGGGGAAGCAAATCGCAACTTGGCCTATGAAATTCGCACATAAACCGAAAGTGTCAGATAATGTGAAAGCGATGTGTTTGGGTGCTGCCGAGTTACGAGTTCATACCCCGCCTCACCAGCCTTCTCACAACGGGTTACGGATAGGGAAGAGTATTATTACTGGGCTGGCACGCTGGCAAGCAGCTCAACCGCCAGGTTTGCCAAGGCGCTAATAGTTGACGATCTCCCGAGCGTCTCCACAACACTGAAAACTACAGTTATAACGACAATCACAAGCCGCCAGAGCCCTGGATTGCAATGGCCGTAATGACCGAAAATCTCTGGAATCAGGCGCGTCTTTTAATCATCTCCAGAACAACAGCTGCGCGAGGCGCCCTGTGGGCAGAGGAGGAGGTCTCGATGCCGTAGCAAGCCCATGAACCCCTTCTATACCTTCTTATTTATCTTTGGTATGGCCAATTTAACGTCCCTGACGAAAGAACTTGCGAGTGAGTTAGAAGCCGTTTTTAGGCCTGACGAGTAGTAGCGATGAGGCACTCCACGCGGCAAGACAGCACCCAGCTAGTCCATGGCCGTGCACACAGTGCATTGTCCCCGGCAGCACTGCCGCGCGGTACCCACACTGGGCGGCCCGCCGGCGGCGCATCAGAACGCGGGCTCCATCATGACAAAATAATTGAGACATCAAAAACGCCGATCCCCACGTTAAATACCTGCTTTACCAGCAGCGACTGAAGTTGCCAGTGCGATAGAACTACGAATACTTGCTTGACTTGCCTTAAACTAAGCAGTCCTACTTATATCAGTCATTGAAGCTCCTAACAATTTTCGTCAATTTTCTTGCTTTTGTTTTGGTAAGGAACCCACCTGCAAAGTTTTGGTGTCTCAATTAAACTGTCATGATGGAGGCGAGGCAGGAGGAGGTCCTCACCCAGCCATGCCGGTGGTGCGCGCACGTGTACAAGACCCCCAAAGCGATGAAGGCTTTAAATTATCTCTTCAACTTCCTTGTCTGCCAGCCGGGCCAATCGGAGGGGCAAAGCGCATGATTACGCCGCTGCATTTCCAGTATATATGATAGCGGTTGCTACGCAATTGCGCAGACCCATAAGTAGCGCGTGATACTTGAGGTACAACGTGTACAAAACGCGCTGACCGCTTGTGGTTGGCCTATAAGCTTGGCCGGGTCTGTGACGGAAGAAATGAGAAGAAAGGGGCTGTGGGGATTGGCCCTTCAACCCAGGGGCGCTTGAGTGATTGTTACACACCAGGCAGTGGCTATAGAAACTAAGGCTCTCAACACACTCTTCTTCTACTCTTTCCATCATTTCGCTTGTTCCTAAGGAAAGCCCGATATCTGAAGCTGAATCTTGAAGCCATGTCCTTTACAAAGACATATTTCCTGTGCCCGACGTCCGATTTCATACATCCACCACCAACAGGCCCGCTATGTCTTGGGTCTATAATCCGCTCCACGTCAGCCCCGCAATACCCTCTGAACAAAGCGAGCGTCGTTGCCGTGGCTGATGCATTCCCGCCTGTCGTGGAGACCGACTGGAAGAAGACTGTTTCCGCTGAAAAAGCGCTCGGTTTGGGTATATATGCACAGTTCCTGCAGCTGGCTTCCGGTGGACTGCCCCTGGGTCCCGAGGTGGACGTTAACTATTCGAACAAAACGACAAATACGTTCGCGTTTGACACAATAACAACACTCGCGTTCGACCCGACCCAGGAATACATAGAAGAGGCCGTCAAGGCACCGGCCGTGCAGGCATGGCTGAGAGAGCCCAGGCAAAAGTTCTCACTCGTCAGCGAGCTCTTCGTTGTCACGGGCATGAAGCTCGTCAAGGGTGCCAAGATCCAATACTCAACTTCACGAAGCACGACGGTCAAAGGGAACCTCGGTATTGACGTGGCCGCGCTGGGCACGACCTTTGGCCCTAAAGGCCACTGGACTAGCACGAGTGACGATGCGACGGAGTCCAATCACGAGTCGGAATTTGTGTTTGCGTTCCGCGTGAAGAGGCTCAAGTTTGGGCGGAGACTGAAGCTTGAAGAGCACAATAAGGGCGCCTTCATGGCCGTTGGCGGGATGAAAGATGACGACGAATGTGTTTTGGTTGAGGACGTCGATGGCGCTGATATCAAGACCGCTGAGGCTGTTCCCGATGTGACCGAGAACGGCAGTGTCTATTGCGTCCCCGCTCAATCAGGTTAACGAATCTTGGTCTACGACCGAGTGGACACCAGTGGACCATGTGTGACTGGAGGCTGAGTAAACTATTCATAGTCTTCTACTAGTATTTGTACATGTTCCTTTTTATATCCTTGATTCTCCCGTAAACATCCTCCCTTGTTGAACCGCTATCAAAGAGCACATGAGGCGTGATGTAGTCGTAGCCTACCCCCCGCCTCTGTCTGACCATACTCTTGAAGACCGCATCCATGGAATTGTCTCTTTTCAGCCACGGTCCCAGCCTTTCACTTTCTACAGCGATGTGCTGATCCTGCTGCCGGACAAAAGACAGGACCGATGCGGCCAGGCCAGCGGCGATCGGTGTTGCGACTGATGTTCCTGACATAACATTGACAGTCTGATCGTGTCCGTTTATGCCAGCCGGCCAGTGAGAGGAGACCTGCTCCCCAAGTAAGCTGAAGTTGACGTCCGTTTCGCTCGCTGTAGGGTTAAAATTAGAGGGATTGCCATTTCCATCGGTTGAGTGTATACAGAAGACGCTGGGATATTGAGCTGGAAAAGCTCTGCCAAGATTTGCTCCATCGTTCGATGCTGCCGCAAACAACAACGTCCGCTTGTTGAGTGCATTAGATATAGCTGTGCTCATGAGCTCGTGATATTCGCGAATCCCGAATGACATTGATATAACGTCTACTTTCCATTGTTCAACAGCGTGATCGATGGCCTGCACAGGTCATTAACTCAGTCCAGAAAGTCTACTTTGGTTTAGGGGCAGCCTCACCTTTGCAATGTCATCGTAGGTATTGGGATCTAGAGTATGTCGTCGCGCAATTTTGGCAACATATATCTCGGCGCATGGGGCAACTTTGAGAAGGAGACCAAGAGCATGAGTGCCGTGCCCGATCTCGTCTCGAATATCGTGCGGTCCTGTTCCATGTATAAAACTTCGCGCTTCCTTGATTCGCGGGTTGGGTAGTTGCTGGTCCTCGATCAGGAATGGGTTTTCAGGGTCGAGTCCGGAGTCTAAGATCGCTATTCGCACCGGTTCGGCAAGATCGAAAACAGGGCCAACATAGTGATAGATCGAGGACAGCAGATTGTCCATCCACCTTTCCGAGAGCGGATTCCTGGTAGGTCGTTAGTACGGCGAAGTCTTATAGCCAATGGGAAACAACTCACTCTTGTTGAGGGCCAGTCTGGTGGCTTGCATCAAAAAAGTATAAGCTCTTCCCTGAAGGCTCAGCGAGGTGTCCGTGGCCTTGCAAACCCGAAGAAGATTCTGCCGACACCCGTAGCATGATATCTGAGTGGAGGGATGCGTAGTCTACGGGCGTGGTGTCAGATATTGAACGAGGCACACTTGCCCTTGGTGTATTTTTTGCATTGGAGATATCGGCCTTGCCTGTATGGAGGCGGACAACTTCTCGACCGATAGAGCCCCAGCAGGATTCATTCTGTCGGGAATCGAATGAACCCAGGTTCTCTAATCGAATGCCCCACGCCTTGAATATCACGGCCTCAAGTCGTTTGACGACATTTTGGTAGAAGAGCCGCTGAACGCTGACATCCTCGAAGTCGGCGTGCTCTCCAAGGGGATAGTACTCCCCAGTAAGGCACGCCTTGGTAGCAAGATAGTAATCCACGCCAGCGTCGTCTTCCAGAGTCGGAAGCTTATCGAGACAGGTATACATATCATCATTGACGCTCCTGGGGACATGCGGGTCCGTTGCCATCAGCTCCACAGGTGTGCAATAGTGAAGCTCGCATAAAAGTATGCCCAGTGCTAGCACACTGGCATTGGGATGAACCAGCTGTTTCGAGGCGCCAGGGCTATCTCCGGTGCCTGTCCTGCGGGCTGAGATGGTTGGAACGTGCTCCAGAGCCAGAAAAGGTTTCGTAATATCAGGAAGTTCTCCATCCTGCCGTGGCTCAAAAAACTGTATTTTCGAGTGATTGAAGGAAAATTGCAGCCACGGTGTCTCCAAGAAGGGAAGGAGTGCTGAAGCTAGTGTAACAGCCAACACTCGCTTCCCCTTGAGTGGCAGCACCGATTCACCACGAAGTAGTTCTTGCTGGCGACTGAACAATGCCGACAAGGATACTGTCCGAGACATTCGGTCACTACCAAATGTCCTTGGTTGCGGGCGAAGCTTCTGAAATATCCCATCCTCAAGAGCGAAATGCAAGCAATTTCGCTGGCCTAGGGACTCTGTGATGCTTTGGCATATGTGGGCAAAGGCGGGTGGGCTGCTAATTGTAGGCTCAGATGAGCGCCTCAATGTGCTGTTGCGTAGGTCTCTGCGCCGGCAATGTTAGCGAAGTCATCACCCAAACTTCCGGAGCTTACCTACTTGACCGTGATTTTAGCTTCTTGCAATGCAGTGGCAGGTACGGACCGCACGCCGAAGAATACTTCGAAACTCGCCTCAGCCTCGAGATCCTTTTTATATTGTGGCAGCGACAGTCTCACGCTCAACCCTGAGCACTTCTGGCAAACGCAAACCCAGTGTCGTCGCAACGCATTGTCCAAGGACACCAAATGTCTCCTCATCAACACGGCGAAGTCGGCATCGGGGTCTTCGAGATTGGATCCATGAGTTGGCTCGTCCCGAGGCAGAATTCGGCGCCTCTTTCTCTGCTGGTCCAAATGCAAAAGTTCCCCAATGACATCATCGCATTCTCGTCCCCGTTTATTAACGCGAATGACAGTGCCTGGATCGGCATGTGGATCGCGATTCGGACTCTCGATCATGCGGCGAAGCTTCGGATACCGCTCATGTCCGGGTTGTTCGAAGCTCTGCTCCGCGAACTGTCGTCAGTAAGCGCGGAGTGGGAGGCCAACAAACCGACAGACTCGGGTTTGCTCGGCATCAAGAACACCTACAAAATCTATCTCTCGATCAGAGTCGTCTTGAACAAGATGCTCAAATGCGCGCAGAGTCCTTGCGACGCTCTCTGGGTCAGCTTCGCCAAGATCATCGCGCTGTAGAAATGCATCGGCCCGTAGCCAGGCCTCGCGTTTTCGCGATCTCAGTGACGCTGGCTTTGCCGACCTTTGGGGTCGTTTTCGAACAAATAATCCAAGCACGGATTGCAAAAGGCTTTGGGAATCAGTGTCGTCGTCCATGGTTGCGTACACGTATTCAAAATGATGGGTTTGAAGATTTCATTGGGATTCTTTGGCTGGAAGAACATTGATCAATCAGCGGATGTGCGCTGTGGATTGATCAGATCAGGCTGTACCGAACCAGGCTGTGCTACATTCACACCTAGAATCTCAGGATGACCTGGGTCTTAAACTTGAGGCGCCTATCAGGGTCTTGTGCCTTGACGCCTGCATGTGTACCACCCCAAGTTCTGCGCTTGCCTCTAAGGTAGCGAATGAAACTGATTTGTAACATCGGGTCGGGTACCACTCAGAAGAGGCGAAGGAACCGCCAAGAGGTAAGTTTACTGCCCGTAGTCTGTACAAGGGCAATCGCCATTTGCTCCCGTCGTTGAAATTTCCCTCGTAGACACCTTTCCTGTCTTGGCTTAGAGATATACGACTGAAACATTTTTCTCATCTCTCCCTTTCTCTTCATTCATCCGTTCCGAAGTACTTACCACACTTTGCTGCGAGTGTCGAGCGTTTTTTGCTACTTAATCGCATCGTCTTTGTGGCGCCGGCTTGCTCACCCAATCGCACTTCTCCGCGACAGCCACCCCCGCCACCCCCACCACCGCAGCCAGCACTTGACCCCTGATACGGTACCGTTTCAGCCCAGCTGTCTCTCTTCTCCGGGCGAGAATGCGTTGAGAATCCTCGCACAGTTTTATTCCGGAACATCAGGCCTGGCTTGTTACATTACAGGCCTGGGCTGTATTGTGCAAGGCCTTTTTAGGATGCAGGAACGCCTTATCGGAATGTGAGATGGCCTGCCATAACTAAAACCATGGGCGGTCTTAACAGTATGAAGGCATATTTCGCACTGACTGATGGGACCCTTGCTTTTGGTCTGAGCATTTGTACATATCTGAGCACTCGCCAGATCAACCATTGAGGTCTTGAAAACGTCCGTATCTACAAATTCCGACGAGTTGTGCTGTAGTTTTTCCCTCCCCTGAACTGTTTCCTTGGCAACGAAGACGTTGAAATGACCCGCAACCTTATTCCCCACACCGATGTAAAAATAGCGCAACCCCAACCCTCAGATTTACTTGATGACAAAGGCTTGTTTCCCACGCGCGGTTTCTGGCGTGCGCAACAGTCCTCGATGTTTCGTGTAAGAGAATACGGTTGCCTCAGTCGCGGCTCTTGACGACGTTACCTCACCACCATCTCACCCATCACAGTCTCTCCTCTCAGTCCAGACGATTCTATAGTTCTCATTTCAAAATCGGCAAGAGCCCTCAATTGCCCATACCCACCAACTTCCACTCAACTCAGGAACCCGCGACCGACCAGTTCACCCTCTCTTCAAAATGGACCACGATCATTCCGCCCATGCCCACCACATGGACCACGGCATGCACGACATGCCCATGGCTGGCCCCGCGCGCTGCAGCATGAATGTAAGATTTCCCACCTCCCTCCCCCCAAAAAAGCCGACATTGATCCACATCACTAGATGCTCTTCACCTGGGACTACCGGAACGTCTGCGTAGTCTTCCGCCAATGGCAAATCACGTCGCCTCTCTCGCTGTTCTTCAGCCTCCTGGGCGTGGTGGCGCTCGTGGCCGGGTACGAGGCAATGCGCGAAGGCATCCGCCAGTTCGAAGCACGAACCAACAAGCGCCTCGATGCCGTACCCCGTAAGTTTTCCATTCTCATT
>Ga0247760_1000672_pt1 | contig 36105 bp, 47 predicted proteins | sample UWRJL171409R4_FD_179936 | JGI IMG/M metagenome (GOLD analysis project Ga0247760, IMG submission 179936) | Plant litter microbial communities from Arlington Agricultural Research Station in Wisconsin, United States - UWRJ-L171-409R-4 | ecosystem: Environmental > Terrestrial > Plant litter >... | reverse complement strand
ACAGCCACCCTCCCCCCCCCCCCCCCCCCCCCCCCCATCCCAAACCAACCAACCGCAAACCGTCACCCAACCCCAACCCAAACTAACACCTCCCAAGATGCCTCAGCCGCGAAACAATCGGGCACCACTCCATCGTCGTCGCCAGCATCAACATCGCCACCGACGTAATCTTCGCCCTCCTCCCCATCAACTTCCTCCGCAAAGTCCAGCGCCCTCTCCGCGAGCGCATCATCATCGGCGTCCTGATGGCCCTCGGCCTCTTCGCCTCCATCGCCTCCATCATGAAAGCTGTTGCTTCTGCACGGTTCGGCCGCACTGATGACCCAAACGCCGAGGGGATTACCATCGGGACGTGGTCGTGTGTGGAGGAGCAGATTGCGTTCATTGCGGCTTGTGTGCCGTGTTTGAGGTCGCTGTTTCAGAGCGCGATGGTCAAATTGGGGGTTACTACAAGAGGGGGAGTTACGAAGGCGAGTGGCGGTGGGTATGGAGGGGCTGGAGGGTACAATGCCGCGGCGGGATATGCGGGGAAGAGTGGAAGTGGAGGGGCGATTAGGTTGAAGAGTCTGTCGGGGGTTAGTGCACGATCGACGAGTGAGGAGAATATTTTGGAGGGGGCGGGGGATGCGAAGAGTCAGATTTGGAGGACGACGGAGGTTACGCAGCATCAGGAGGAGAGGGGGGCGGGGAGTATCAACCGCGAGATGAGAGACAGGAGGGGTGACATGGTGTAATTTTGGATGCGACATATTAGTAGTACTGTCAGGGTTTCAGTTCAAGGTTAGTTAGCTAGCCAAGGCATCGAATTTATCTGCTTCTCCCTGTCTGCTGGGGTTTTGCATTCGTTTCACGTACGTACATTTCACACCATTAGCTCACGAACGTCTTTCCTACATTAATTGTTTTCGGGAGATTTTCCAAGTGTTCGGCTCGAAATAAGGATTTGGAGGTTGAGTGGGATTTTGGGCAATAAGCCTTTGGATATAAAAGCTGGTAGGTACTTATGTTGTTCTTGCTCCAAAATGTGATCGGTGGCGGCGGCTACCTTGCTTGTGCTTTGTCGATGCTTTGGATCTCGCTGTTGTCCTGGGACCGCTGGTAAATCACCCCCGAACGACTCCCTTGGCGGTTGGAAGTTTATAATAGCTAAATAGGTGTGGGAGAGTCAAGTATTGATCACTCTCTCATAAAGGTGCTGACGAAGGCCTGTCCGGGAGTCTTCCAGCAGGGTCATGTCGTGGGCCCCTCCCTCCACTCCTTCCTCTCCCATTGACCATCCACTCGCCTTTGAACAGATACTCGTCGTCCATAATCGTCCGCTTCGTCCCTCCGATGATTTTGTCCAACAATACCAAAAGCTCCTTCGAAGTAGCCCTCGTCCCTTGCATCAGCCCCTGACCAACTACCTTGCATTCCACATCCCAATCGTCCCTCAAAGCCCCACTTGTTAGCATGTATTTCTCAGCAACCGCCAGCAGCTCCCCGAGTGCTGTATCCTGCCCCTCCTCGTCCGTTTTCATATGCTCGATCCACTCCACAACCACATCATTCAACCTCACTTCCCCATGTCCTCCCATAACATAAAACGACACTCCCCGGACATTCCCGCCCCCCATCTCCTTCGCAAACCTCTCAACCTCCCCATCTCCATACATCAACCAAATGACACATTCCAACATCACCGCCCCAAGCGACCAAATGTCCCCCAGCCTTGACATCGACCCCTCCCCATTCATAGCCTTCTCTGTCTCCGGCGGCTCATACCTCACAGTGGTACACCTCGTCTCCGTTGGGCCTCTTCGTACCGTAGCAGTTTTATGCTTTTTGGCTAAGCCAAAGTCTGCTAGTTTCCACGTTCCCACCTGCATTATCAGGGGGACCCCGCTCTCATCTTGAAGGCTCCCACCCTCTTCATGGGCCTCGTGAAATCGCAGGATGTTGTCAGGCTTGATGTCGCCATGGCGAAAACCCATTGAGTGCAGATGGGACAGGGCGTCGAGGATACCTCTGAACTGGTGCAGGGTCTGAGAGATGAGGAGTCGTAGATCGGGGAGGGGGAGGGAGAGGGGGTCTAGGTAGTGTTGGAGGGTGAGGAGGCTGCCGCCTGTGGCCCAGGGGAAAAGGAGGTAGTGAGAGGGGGCTTGCGTGATGGCTGCGAGGCAGGGGATGATGTGCGGGTGGTTGAGGGGGCGAGCAGCAAGTAGGGCGGTTGCTTCGGTGGTGAATTGGGAGTGGGAAGCTTCGGGGATTTCTTTGACGGCAATGTTGAAGGGGTTGTTGCTCCGCTGGTGAGGTGTTCAGCTTGAGAAAGGGGGTAATCGAGGTGAGGGAGGGAGGGAAGGGGTGACCTACGTCTCTGGGTGGGTTGAACAGATGGTCTTCGTGGATCTGGACGCGGTGGACCAAACACGAGCCTCCGATCTCTTGACTGCTCTCTCCGGCCGTGAAGAATGGAAGTGGCTGGCGAGGTTCGAGGTTGAATGTGAAGGTTGTTTCGGAGATGACGGGTGCTAGATGCAGCCACTGGCTGTCGCAGAAATTCTTTCGCCTTCCAAGTGTCCAGCCCTTCGAACGGAAAGAAGGGCTTGAATTGCAGAACTCCAAGTTGACGGGTAGCATTTCGTCCATAAAGCCGGTCTTCATGAAGTTCTTTAAGAAGTCGCGTGTCGTGTCGATATCCCAGGCACGGGATAGGAGAGCCAAAAAGATCTTCGTCGCAAACCCGAGGATGAACTGGACTAAGGGGTCATCCTCACCCGGGAGAATACCCAGTTCCGCTCGCAGGACGTTCTCATTGAGTAGATCGTGGTCTTTGTAGGTGCTAGCTGGTAGGAACTCGCGGTTGCCGAATCCCGGGCCATTCGTCCGGCACAGTCCCCAGACAATATCCGCAAGCTCCTGGGGCTCATCGCCTAACGATCCCATGGTTAACTTCTGTCGGCGCAAATTCACTTCTCTCGAATGACCCGAGGTCGAACCCGAAGTCGAGCTTCTGGGAGGATAGGAGGTAAAAAGATGACGAGGTGTTGGCCCAGGATTTGAATCAGGTTTGAATTGAGCGGTCAAGCTCGTTCCTGGGCGCAATGTAGGGTTAGGTCTGCGCTTGTTGGCCGAGTTAGGCCGGCCAGGTTGCATCAAGCGTTTCTATTGGTCGTTTTGGTAGGCGAGGACGCATTTTTCCGCGTCACCTCTCGGCTCGAACCGGAAGCGGGCGCTTAAATCTTCAAGTTTGTACCTAGGATACATGATGTGATCAACAAACACCAAGAGTACCTACATGTTGAAAGGCAGCAAATGATGGATTTTCACCTACATGTCTGGACCCCTTGCTTTGACTTTAGGTACCTCTTGGCTTAACGTTTCCCGGGGGGTTTTGTGGCCCCCTTTCCTCGAGCAACCGAGGCCCAACTCCATAACAAAGTCCTAAGCGTGCCTAGGGTAGCTGTTCACAGGCTTTTGTTTTTAGTCCCGTTGTCTACTTCCGCAAATGGTACAGTACGGTACGGACCTACATGTGAGGTGCTAGGTGCAACATAGGCGGGTAATTCAGTGATTTTGGTGATCAAAATGCTAAGTTTACAGTCGGATGATCCATCCAAGAAACCCATGCCACAGTTCAAGTGATATTTAGCATCGTTATAGCTGCATGATAGTGCAGAGTGTGTAGTGCAGATTGTGTCTCAAGGGGGATCCTGTAAGACATGCGGTTGCTGAAAGATGAGGTGTTTTAGACTTCCTATGTGTTGTGGTCTCCGGATCTAATTGTATGACGAGAAGTCGCGGCGTTTCTCATAATGGGTCTATGGGGATATAAGCAGATACAACTGGCTTCATACCTATGAACAGAGATGCGCATTTTCAAGCACCGTAAGTGATTCTTTGGGCTGCTGCATGTCAGGGCTAGGGACACATCATGTTCGCTCTGCTAAATATTCCACACAGGATTATTACATTGGTCTAGTCGAGAATGCTATTCTCGCCGTAATGATTTGTCCGCCAGAGAGACAGATTTGAAGAAATAGGGTTGTTTGACAATCTAGCTAAGGTAGATAGGTGACTCATCCGGTGGTCATTGAATGAAGGGGTAGTAAGAGATTCTAATAAGTCGGAAACATGGGAACGCTTTGAGGAGTAACTTAGGTATTGACCGAACAAAGCCGAAGACAATCTAGGAAGCCAAACTACATCCAGAAATCCACAAAGGCGCCTAGAGGTGAGGGGATCATTTCACTAGCAAAAGAGACACTGGAAATGGTTCTCTTTGCACCTGGTATTGGGCTATCCCCGAGCTGTCCCCGGCTTTCCCCACCACCTCCTCATGCTGAATATAATTCATAGGCATTCGGCGATTTCGGTCTAGATGTACACGGTTGTCAGCCATGCTTAAGGATGCAAGCGGGGAGATGGGCTAAAGGGGGCGGGTGGGAAACTTACAATGGAAAGACGGCTTGGTGCTTTCACGCTATAAACGTCGTGCATAAGGTATATCTCGTACGATCCTGCCCCGAATTTTGATCGCAACTTTTCGGAGAGCTTGTCCAAACTGATTCGGTAGTTGGGCAAGTCTTGGATAGGTGACGCGTTTGGTGTTGTGGACTTGGCTCTCGCGTGGTCCGATGATTGGTTGGACACGCGGGGGCCCCGGGCAGGTTGCGATAGCTCCGGCACTGACATTAGATGGTTGTAAAGATCGCAATACCCAAACCCCCAAGTCTCCTGAAGACTATCCCAGAATTGCCAGACGTAGAGAACGATGTTGTTGGGGAGAGTTTTCCCTCCCGAGCAAGGAAATGGGTGTTGTTTCCGGGTGACGATATATGACAGTGTGGGCAATGCCAGAAACTGTCTTGAGTATCTGAAAGCCTATTCAAAATCGCATGTTTAGGCCGCGGCTATAGGCTTGTGCTTGTGGCGCTACTTAATTTCGGTGAGTCTCCTTGATCATGCTCATTCGGGCCGCACGTGGCCAGGGCGGCACGGGGGCGACGCAATTGGTTGCCTTGGACGCCGAGTCTCAAATCCGAAACTCCCTGCACATTGCGGGCGGCCTCTTCATTGCGCCAAAGCGCCTAATTCGCACCCCCAAGTTTCGCACAACTGGCATTCAAGTTCAGCTGGGCTGGCGAGGCTGCGAAGTAGCGGCCAACTCGGATCAAAAGGTGGGGAGGGCCCGGGCCTAGCCAATGCGGTATTCCTCCAGCAATCGCACTTGCCCCATCGCCCGCCCCATTCCTTCTCTGGTATTTGTTTACGAGGTGGTTTAACTTTGCGCCGCGCAATGCCCCCAACAACGGCAAGAAGCGACGAGTCCGACGCGCAAGCAGTGGCGGTGAACACGAATGTCGAGGATGAATCCGACTCCGATGGCCTCCCTCTCCGAGTCCTCCTGAGCAGGCCAACATTGCCGACTGGAGAGATGGATGCGACCGTTCAGCTTCACCCGGGAAACCTTGGAGGGCGGCGAGTCTCTTTCCATGACGTCGAGGTCGAAAATTCCAGCACTTCCGGCAACGGAAGCGGGAACGACGAGTTCAGCAATGCGCGCGAAGGCCACAGCGACGGCACTATCTCGCCGAGTAGCTCCAGAGGCGAATCCCCGTTCGGCACCGCCCGAAAACGCGAAGAGGATCTCGCCGGTCTAGCACCAAAGCAGGGCAACACGTTTGAGAGCGGCGACCGTCAGACAACTGTTGAGAACGGGGGGGAAGACGACGAAGCGGACCATCTGAAGGTACGGTCATGTTTACCAGATACTAAGATGAGGGCAAGACACTGACTTCAATCCCCGTCACCTAGGACATCGATCCCGAAACCCACAAGAGAACTCTTCAACCTGAGGCCGCTGAGATTCTTGGAATCAGGGTGCCGGTGCTTGACGACGTCAAGGATACGGGAGCCGAATATCATCCACCTCCCAGCGAAGCGGATGTCACAGATCGCGGAGATAGAGCCTTTAATGCCCAGAAAGGGCAGAGGCTCTGCCCCCCGTCCCCGATCGAGGCGAGCGAGTTGGACACCGAAGGTTTAGAGACACAACTGGACCAAGCGATAAATTATCGCTCGAACCACCAGACTGGATTCATGCCCAGGGGAAAGTTGGAGAAACTCGTCAATGTCAAAGCTGTGGAGAGGGTGCTGATGAAGTTGGATTCGATACCCAAGGGTCGATCAACACACAGCTGGGCGGAAATCATCTGCGGCGAGCCATCTTCAGTCCGAGCCACACCATCTATTGACTCGGAGGAGGATAACGGTACTATTTCAGGAACAAGGAAATATCGGAAGATATTTGCACTTCTTGTCCAAATGGGAATGGTTGCCTCCATCTTTGACTTCATCCATGAAATGGTGAGCGACGAGGACCTGCCACTGAGGCCATACACCTCTCGGGTGGATATGTCCACCAGCACTCTTCAGCTTTGCCGAAAGAATGACACAGTCAACCCTATTGCGTGTTTTCTTAAATGGAAACAGTACCCAATACGCAACTTTCTCAGGGATCAATGGGCAATGGTCTCACCATTCTTCGCCAAGGGGGAGCACAGGAATGTTTGCCACTACCAGCTTGAGGAGGAGGACGTTCTACCATTTACCTATGACTCTCGAGACGGGTTCAGCAAGGGTGCCAGTGGACCGGGCATTCTGGAGAGAGGGGGATTCGGGGAAGTTTTCAAGGTGTGCATCCACCGTGATCACCACAGCTTCGAAGGCAAGGGCTCCAGGAGCCGCGGAGTAAGAACACCCATCCCTGAAAGGTGGCTATTAAATCTAACTTGACAGGAACGACCTTTTGCTGTGAAGAAGCTCTATTCCACGAATGTGGCTGACTGGAAGAGTGAAATTGAGATTTTGAAGAGGTTCACCGCCAATCCTAATCCTCATCTCATTTCGCTTCTAGCCACTTACGAGCAGTCCAACAGCGTCCACCTGATATTTCATTGGGCTGATGCCGATTTGCAAAAGTATTGGCAGGTCGAGAATAAGAGTCCGAAGATAGATCGAACAACGGTTCGCTGGGTTGCCAAACAGTGCCTTGGTATCGCGAGCGGTATAGTCGAGATTCACAAGCACTTGACAACCAGCCAGACTCAGTCAGGAAAGACGCAACAGTCCAACGACGGCGAAAAGCGAAGAAGCGACAACATATATGGACGGCACGGCGATATCAAACCACGGAATATCCTGTGGTTCAAGGACGGGCCAGATCCAGGCGAAATGGGGACGCTTGTCATCACTGACTTCGGCATTGCTGAGATGAACTCCAAGAACTCAAGGTCAGGAAAGTCGAACCGCAATATCAAGTTCTCGCCAACGTACTGTCCCCCAGAGACTCACGTCCATGGCGGCGCAATCAGTCAATCTTACGATATTTGGACACTCGGATGTCTTTACCTCGAGTTCTTGACATGGCTGATGGGTGGGTGGAAACTCGTTCAGGAATTCGCCCGTCTCCGCCAGACAGCCGAGAAGGCCTCTTCAAGCACCGAGGCTAAACTTGACCGGTTCTTCGAGCTCGATATTGGGGACGACGGTCTCGCGACTGGGGCGCGGGTTAAGAAGGAAGTGACAGATGTAAGGAAACTAAATGGACTTGAAGTTAGTACAAACAGAACTAACAGACGTTGGGTTGGCAGTTTATAACACGACTCCGCTCGGACCAGCAATGCACAGAATTCATAAGCGACTTCCTCGAGCTCATCAGCAACGAATTACTAATTGTTGAGACGCGCGAGCCGCATCACGTCCGATGCAACAGCAGGCAACTTTTTTGTAAGCTAGGTCGCATGGCGAAGAAGATGGAAGAAAGCGATTCTTATGGACTAACGCCCTACCATCCGATTTCGACTAAAGATGAGGCGGAGTGCGAGGCCAAAACAAGCCCATTCAGTGAGGCCGCAACCTCCACTGTCTGTCCCCCATTTCTCTCAACCAGGGCAACATTCTGAGGTCCCAGCCGGTGTGCTTGGTCTTTTCCTATTTCCCGTTGCTTTGATTGGTTCTTGACGCACTCACTGGGGTTCTCGGATTGGATGTAAATATTGGCATGACACCATTTCTCTTCACTGCATGTACCCTCCATCATGGGCGCCTCTTTGCCCGAGAATTGGAACTCGGCGCTTAATTGGGTCAAGGAGTGGTCGAGTCGCAATGCACCCACTCATCACACCCCAAGTTCCTCTCTGGGCGCTGAGCCACCCCTCAACTGCAGCTGCGCTTTGCGCTCTGTCCGGGACATGTGTTGGGTGGGCGGACACATCGTTGATTGGCTCCCAGTCACACACTAAGCACCAATTATGCAAGTCGAGGACTTACTGTTTCGACTTGCCGCATTGAAACAATACATCGATCTCAGCCTCCATTACCCGGAGCGGCTAGCGCTATTGCCCGCAACGGACATTGCCGCCTGCCACATGTCTCAGAACAGTGACAGAGGAGCGAGGCTCTGAGAGCCTGGTCCAAAACTCCCCCAGACTTGGGGACAGAAGAGCCCAGGCGGCCTCAATCTCGCACACCACCCTGAAATTGAGGCGGAGCGGCGACCCTCTTACCTCTAAGCAGCCAGTGCGATGCAATACGGCGGGCTGCTCCGGCCTTAGTGTCGGCGACTCCTTGGCCTGCCAAAGTCAAGTGCCTATAGGTAGTTAACCCACCCGCCCACCTGTCTGACTTGAGGTACCTAGTTTGAGTCGTCCAGATTTGCCAGAATCAGGTAGGTACCCAGCCGAGGTACTCAAACATCGCAACCTCATCGTCGTTGGGTTTGCATACAACAATGGGGTCCCAGAGCACCCAGCGCCTCGCTGATCGAATTTGCGAGGCCGGCCTATACGTCAAACCCCACCCCGGATTCGGCGTTCGGGACTCGTTTTTACCCGCTGGGACTTATTGTGACCCGACAATTTTGAACGCGGACGTCATCAGGGAAGAGCTGGGCCTTGAGCCTGGCCAGAACGCTCCCTTGGTCGAGTTTGTGCTGGACCGCGCACCCAAAATATTCGTTGCCATTGCCTGCCTCGAACGGCCCCGGGCACAAGCTTGTCAAATCATGCAGGACTTCATGGACCATGAATTCGACGACGGGAGGCTCCCCATCAAGCTGGACTACTGCAACTCGAGCCCGGCATTCAGCGGCGGGTGGACACGCAACATGAAATTGTTGTTCTACAAGGGGCAATGGGAGCACCTAGCACCGTTGTTTTCAGGAACGAATTTCTACTTCCGAATTGAGCCGGAGCAGCCGCTGCCGTTTCTCGAACCTGAGAATGGGATCCAAAGGGCTCCAGAGGGTGCTTCCTCCATTGTCCACAAGGTGATCATTCACGAGGATCATCTTGTCGACTTCCCTTCCGATGTAGGTTACAGCGCCCGCGAGAGGCACAAGATTTGATGATGAAAAACTAACGTTTCACTAGCTCAAGTCCAGAAACAACAGGAGACAGCACGTGGCCGTAAAGGAGATCCGTGTGGCCGACTGCGACAACGCGGAGTTCCAACTTCAGTTTGACAATGAAGCAATGGCGCTCCAGGCTATTCGGGACCTCAACCATCGAAACATTATCCAATGGATCGCAGCGTTCACGCGAGGCACGGGCCACTATCTCATATTCCCCTGGGCCGACGGTGGAAGCCTTCGGGATTTTTGGAAGGAAGTGCAGCCGTTGACGATGGACATAGATGGCATTCGCAATTTGGTCTCCGAGATGCTTCACCAATTTCGAGGACTTACCGATGCTTTCGTCAAGATGCATTTAGAAAAGAAATATCGCCACGGAGACGTGAAGCCCGAGAACATTCTCAGATTCTCTGATGGGAAGACCACTACTGGCATCCTGAAGATCGCAGACTTTGGGCTGGCGAAGCAACACAACGGCTCAACTGTCCTTCGTGGGCCCACCGCGACTCGCCATACAACCTTCCAATACGAGTCGCCCGAAGCCGAGGAAGCCATGCATGGAGTATCCGCTCTATCCCGGCTGTCCGATATCTGGTCCCTTGGATGTGTCCTGTTGGAGCACATCGTCTGGTTGCTCTATGGCAGTGACGAGGCGAAACGATTTGGGGAAAACCTCAATGGATCAATCCAAAACGTCGGACCGGCGCCATTCTATATCCGAAGGGCAGCGGGAGTGGCCATTATCAACCCACAGGTCAATAGGTGGATCGCGCATATGAAGCAAGACCCCGTGGGAGGAAACGGTACCGCAATCGGGGCACTGCTATCCATCATCCAGAACAACATGCTCACCGCAGGTCCACTACGTTCCCACTGGGACTCGGAGAAGACAGTTGATCCCGTTGCAGGGCCAGTGACGCCACAGCCCGGGACGAGAGCAACGGCTAAAGAGTTGTTGTGTCTTATCGACAAGATCATTGCAGATACCAACAAGTCTGAGAGTGGAAAGCAGTATCTCTTCAAAGACTTCGGGACGACGCAAGGGCAGCCGGGGCGCAAAGCCAGGGGACTTCCTGATGACACGAACATTCCCTTGCGGATTCGCTCGATGCCACCGCAACAAGACCTCCTCAGTCCGTTAGCAGCGGCCGTTCGCCCACTACCAAAGTTGACGGGTGCCAAAAGTTCCTCCCCGCCGCCAGTGAAAATTGAAATGGTACGTCAACTGAACTGTCCCTGAACGTCACCAGCACAGGTTACTGATATCCACTTTTAGACTTTCAATCTTGCTCCTCAAAAGGTCAGTTCAATGTCTCCTATACACAGTGACGAAACCCGTGGATCGCTAACTTCGGCTACCTGGTACTCCGTATTAGGATGTAAGTTGAGGCCCCTGTATTGTTGTTGCTTCCTCGTTTTCTAATCTACGCTGCAGTATGTGAGTACTCTACTCTAACTAGTTCGGCCGGGCCTGCAATACCACTTGCTGAGGGGTTACTTACGCGTGCCTTCTTGCTTGAAACAGATTGTAAGTCTTCCCCGTGGTCGCAACGACAAAGAACAGTGATGTGGCATTACCATGAATCTCTATATATATTGACGCTAACTTAACTTAGGAGGTGAGTTGTAAAATGTAACACGTTTCCACGCATTGGGCACCCCGGCGCTGACGATTGAGTTCTATCATTTGAACAGAGAGTAAGAACCGGACCTTCCACGATTTCGTGCAATTCTCTAACTGCCCACAGATGAACCCAAATTGGAATTTTGCCATCGATAGCGAAATTCCAGACCGAATCGGAGCAGACGGCATGTTTCCAACCTCACTACCCTCGGCAACAACCCTCTGCGCCGCTTGCAAGAACCTCAAATTCGGTGACCCCGGCTTCAACTTCACCTACCTGACCAATGACCTCAAGTCACGGGCTCCCATCTGTGGTCTCTGCAGCATGCTCTGGAGCATCTGTGTGATGCACAACAAAAGTCAGCAGAGGGAGGTCAAATTTGAGAAGTACCAGTCGACCTTGAAGATGGGCGATGACACTACTCCCGTCCTGTCTATGATTAGCAGTCCGGGTATGCACACCCTTCAAAAAGGAGAGAAGCAAGACGCTGACAGGAAGACAGAACTGAAGACAGTTACTCAGCTCCAACTGGGATTTCCCGAACTACCCGAGTCGGGTTCTGATATGCACTTCAATGTCATTCGTCACTGGCTCGCATCATGCGATACAACACACAACTGCGCTCCCGGTAGCGATCCCAGGGATGTGATCACACTTCCTACCCGACTCATCGACGTCGGGTCTGTTGGTTCACCTACGGTTCGCTTGGTCGAGACGAAAGAGGTCGATATTCCCATCAAGGACCGGGTCTCTCCTTACATCGCGCTCTCGCATCCCTGGGGGCCCCCGCCGCATTTTTGTACGTTCCCTAACGACCCAGGCCGCCCCCTGGCGCGAAACACACTGGCTCAACACAAAGTTGGCATCGACGTTTCTGTCCTTCCAGCAACCTTTCGGGATGGTGTTATTGCAACACGTGCACTGGGCAAGAAATATCTTTGGGTTGACTCGCTTTGTATCCTGCAAGGTCCCAAGGGAGACTTCCAAGATGAGGCAGTGAAGATGGAGACCGTTTTCAGCTCGGCGTATTGCGTCCTCGCTGCAAGCTGGGCGGCAAAGCAGGAAGATGGCTTTTTGAAGACCATGCCAGGTCAGGAGGAGCTAAGAGCGAAGCGTGACAGGAAAGTGATTACGATCAAGGCCGACAACAACACTGCACCACTCTACATCTGCGAGATGATCGACAACTTTGATCAACATGTGCTGAACGGTGGACTAAACCAGCGCGCCTGGGTTCTTCAGGAGAGAGCTCTTGCGCGGCGTACGGTCTACTTCACTGAACGGCAAACATACTGGGAGTGTGGAGAGGGAGTGAGATGCGAGACCATGACCAAAATGACCAAGTATGTCCCCCCATCCACACACACACCGACCTCAGGCACCGACAACCCTAATATCCCTCAGCAAACTAGCCTCATTCCTCGGCGACCCGTTGTTTCCATCTCTCGCCCTGCAAGGAAACCGCGGCGAGCAAATCCGCTGGTACCAATCCCTCTACAGGCAATATTCCCGCCTCGGCATTTCCCACAACGAAGACCGCCCCATCGCCATCCGCAGCCTCGAAACCCGCCTCGTCGCCGCCTTCAAAGCAGCCAACCCCAACTTCAGCGGCAGGTACGGCATCCTCAACGATGGCCCCACGGGCGGTCTCCTCCACCGCAGCCTCCTCTGGCGCCGCGGGAGCCAAAAGGGGGATCCTAGCCGACTCGAAAACATCGTCTTCCCCCCCGGCCATGACGGCGCCCCTTCCTGGTCGTGGATGCACTACCGGAGCGGGATAGACTTCATCCCTGTTGAAGGTAACACGCTGGAGTGGAGGTATCTCAAGTTTGCAAACCCCAGGACGTTGGTCGCGCCGGCGTGGGACTTTCGCTGCGATATTCGCAAGACAGAGGATGGGAGTGCGCCCAGCGAACTGGTGTTTGACTGTCCGGGTGGGACAGCGGGACATGTCTTCAAGTGTGTGGTTGTGGGAAGTGAGAAGGCGGAGCCCGCGAGGGGCGACGAGGGTGCGAGGCTGCATTTTGTGTTGATTGTGGAACCGGCTTCTGTCACCGAGCGGGGGGCTGGTGTAGTGAGGAATCTCAGGCCGTGTAGGAGGATTGGAGCGGGTTCGTTGCCTGGGCGTTGTATTGAAGGTTTGGGGACTGGGGGGAAAGAGGTCGCTATTGTTTGAGGACTAGAAAGTCAGTTTCGGAGGAGATGGGGGCTATTTGGACAGCATTGTTCTTCCATCAATATAGCGGATGGTGAAGAGGCGCAAATGTATCCAAATCCTTGAAGATCATCGTCGTATTCTCTGTCTTACAAAAATTGAATGCTGCTGCGTAAAATTCGAGAGAACACAAGTGTCGGAGGCAAACCATGTGTACTAGCAAGTTGCAAAGCCCTATGATCCGTGCGCGATGCACTTTGTGGAGGAGCTGTGGAGGCAGAAATAACACCTCTACTGTGCAGGCTGAAACTGATGCATACATGTAGGACTCTTGTTCTCAGTTCTAAAGGTACCCAGTATCAGAAACAGAGGGGATGGTGTCAATATGACAATCATGACCATGGGGACCCAGACGAACGTTTGAGACAATCCTTAACCACTTTGACTTAGCGAGTTAGCTTTGACACTATTCTCACTTCCACAAACTGGTACAACTGAACTCCTTTCTGGCAGGATTTTTTTCAGCAGTTCTCCAGGGGTTGCGCTTTGCCCCAATCATGTGTTTCCTCTGTTCACGAGTTGTCAAGACTCAAATATTAGGTACCGAAGAATGTCTTTGTCGCAACCTTGAGCTCTCACCACCCCCGAAAGCACTAGCACTTTCGACAATGGCACGATGCCTTGGCCAAAAAAGAACAGTTCTTTGTTCCGCCCAGGCGACAACGGAAATGTTGTCTGCAGGAATATAAATACTGAGACCCCTTCAGGAAACAAAAGTTCATTTCTCTTTCCCCGCAAACCCGCCGATCTTCTGTTGGTCTCAGACACAACAACGACACCGACAATCGGCATCATCAACAGCCCGACTATTGTCTCCCTTCTATTTCCTCCATGTCTCATCGCGATGATTATGAATGGGCAAACGGCGTTAACTCTGAGGATGCAGCGCTAGCCCTCGCCATCCAAGAGTCGCTGCTGATCTCCAGCCAGCGCCCTTCGACCCAAAATGGCTCATCAACACCAGCGCAACCAACTCCCCCAGCCCCCAAGCCCGTCACAGAACCCCCAGAGCCACTCGAGGAAACCGTCTGGGCGAACATCGAGCGATACCTCCGGACCCGCAACGGCCCAAAGCCCCTCGTCACATGCGCCATCTGCCAGAATGAGCTCGTCGTCCCTGGACTCCAGGAAAACGATGGCGAGCGAGAGGCCATGCGCAAGCTCCCCTGCGGCCACGTTCTTGGTTCCGACTGCACAGATCGGTGGATCGAGACGCGGCTGAACGACCACTCGCTGGATGACAATGTCGCCAAGTGTCCGTTTTGTCGGGCACCGATCATGGCGGATGTCAACCCGGGCCAGAGACGGCGTGCGGGCGACGGGGTGTTTCGGCCTGTTGTGAGGGGCGGAAGTGGGAGTGGCGGTGCGAATACGGCGACAAGGGGGATTTACTTTGATGGACGGCAGGCCGTGGCAAATTTTGAGCCGCGGGGGCTGACATTGTCTGGGGCTTGGATGGGCCTTAGTCGGCCGAGAAATCGCCAGACTGAGTCTCGGGGTAGACGCTCGATTCGTACCTCGGGAAACCGCAATGGGTCAGGGCGTCCTTCAAGGCGTCCGATTCTGCCTGTTGGTCAGCCTACTCGCACAAATGTGTCGAATGGTGCGAGGGTTGTTGAGGCTCGACACCCTGATGAATCCCAGTATCGTCCCGGTGAGCGTTCTCCTCAATATTTTCCTAGCCAGGCCCTTGCTTCAAATGGAGCTTGGATCGTTAACGCCCTCCATCCTGACGACAGAGACTCGCACTATTTGCCCCCCGGACCCTATTACCCAGCTAGACGTCTTAGCTCGGCTCTTGGTCCTCGTTTTTCCGGAGGACCAGCAGTAGACGCACGACATCCAGATGAGAGGGACCCCTACTCTAGCCCGAGTCCATCTCAGTACCACCCTAGGTTCCTCGATAACGCTTATGGTTCGGGTTCTCAAAGCTTCGACGCTCGGCATCCCAGCGAGTACCAATACCGCCAACATCAACCCGCTCCGTCCTTGTATGACAACCCGCCACAAACTTCCTACCCATCCGGCTATTCGAGTGGCCCTCAAATCATCGACGCCCACCACCCCTCTCACATCGGTTATGGTCAGCAAGAATCATATCAGACTTACAGTCACAGCCCTCCACCGGGCTACGGCTATGGTTCCGCCTCTTCAGACCATCCATGCGTCGTCACCGCGCGCCATCCAGACGAGGTAAGTCCCAGCCCACCCGGCAGTCCAGACTCGCGGTTTTGTGACAGGTACCGCCGCTAACTGGTGTGGAAGAGGCACAGTCGTACCAACCTCTTGTCGGGCAGGACATTCCTCCCGGCCGGGCGAGGAAGAACGTGACATGGTGGGTTCTGATTGGGGGCGGTATGTGATTGTGAGGAATACCCCTGAGGCGGCCGCTTTTGCAAGGAGGGACTGGGTTGGTACCAGTTAGGTGGTCTTGTGCTTTGATGTGCTGTTGTCAACGATTTTAGCGGTCGGACCGGGGCGAAGTTGGAATTTCGATATAACCCCCTATAAAGAATAAATGTACCCGTTTCCCTTCATGAATAGTGATGTAAATGGGCGAAGCCAAGAATGAAACTTAAGTGCTGGTGGTGTTAGACAAAAGGTGAACAACTTACCTCCTGGAGCTTGCCCTAATACAGAGTACGATTGCAACGCTTGCTTGTAGGTCCACGCGTATTCAATCGTGGCGGGGTAGCCGTCCTCGCCGTCGAGTACAATGGGCATGGTGTTGGCGGCATTGCCCCAAACGTAAGAGACGGCGTCATATTCACCGCCAACATCGCTGAGCTTGACATGCTCGAGAGTGTATCGAATAGGGTCTGACCAGGCGCCCAGAGGCACGTGTGTATGTAGCGTGACGACCTAGGTAAAGAATACGTCCGCTGTGGCAGGTAGCAATCGCGACAGACTAGCCACCGCACTCCGCCACCATCGCCAACATGCACTAACATCCAATCGCTCCTAGACTCTAACACAACGGTGAAGCTGAACAGCCACGTCTATCTTTTCCCCGGGCGCCAAGATTCTTTGTTCGTCGTCGTCGTGCTGAATAGATCTCAAGAAATTGTGGGGGCTCTGAGTCGTACTTGCCCAGTTGCAGCCTGTTGAAAAGCCTTGGCAGAGAGATGTCTGCAGTCGTAGCGGCCCGCGCACTTCAACCACCTGCCCACCGCCACTTCCCGAACCAGCACTACAAGCGAGTCGCACAAATCGCCTAGAACCAACTTCGACCTGAGTCCCCATTACCAGAAATTGCCCCCCAGAAAACGAGGCTTGCCGCTCAACGGGTCACCAAGCAATTGCGACCAAGGCCCCAAGTCTTTGCTGCGCGGCCGAACACATGGCGACCAACCCGAAAGCGGAGCCCCCCGCTCCCGAAGCAGATCAAGGACGACGTCCGCGACGTTGCCGAGATATGGAGCGAGGCGCTCAAAGCCTACGAAGGCGTGGTCGAATTTAGCCTCACTAGCAGGGCCGCCGACGCCCAGGGCTTCGTTGATCTGGGCACCGACGAGATGAAGAAATTCCACAGGTTCCGACACGACGAAAAACGGGTCGATGCTCTGCGTAGTCTTTTCGTTAGGAACATCGAGCTGATTGGCAAGGGCTTAGAGTAGTTGGTTGCTGCTGTCGCACCGGCATTCCCACCTGCCGTGGCAATTGGCTCTGCTGTGACTTGGATTCTCAGCGTAAGAATCGCATTTGCTCGCCTCTGAGCCTAGTGCACTCCCTGATGTCCGTGGATGCTGTGGATGTCGTGGTTGTATCGCGCTAACATAATGTTTTCTAGATATGCGCTCAGGTCACTGCTGAATACGACATCGTCGAGGCATTCTTTAACGACATGAACAGTTTCTTGAGCCGTGTCATCATCCTCGAGAAGAGAATGCCCTCGCACAGGGCGTACCAAAATTGCCTAATGGACGTCTTTACGTCCTTCTTGAGGATGTGTGGCTTCGCTACTGAGTATATCAAGCTCGGCCGTTTTAGTAGGTCTCTGTGATCTGTTGATGCTCCCCGTCCGCCCCTAACTTTACGGCAGAAATGTGGATCCTGACTGTGATGAACGGCGGGGAGGGCGACCTCGGCGAGGCCAGGGGGGACATGGACCTCAAGCTAGATCATTTGCGTGATGCCACTCAATTCGCTACCCCCGGCAATACGGAACGGCTTAATCAGATGAACCGCGAGCTTCTCGAAAACCAGCAAGAACACACCAAGATGCTCCAGAGCCAGACGACGATGATCAGCAGCCTGCTGGACGAGAGCCAAGGTATCCGCCGCGACATAGCCAAGCTACTGAAAACATTTGGGCAGAAAGACGCGGCGACCGAGTCGCGGGCGATAGGGCAAAGCAGAGGAGCATCGGCGTATCGAATCCGAAGCTTGCTCCCGAACATTGAGGGCGAGATCTCCGAGTACCACGCACTGAGGGGAACCATCGTAGATGGCACTTGCACGTGGGTCTTTGCTGAGCCGGCGTGGAAGGAATGGGTGCGTCTGGACAAGGATTATGCGTCCCCGCGACTACTGGCCATCACCGGCGGGCCGGGCACCGGCAAGAGCCACATCGCCTCAGCAGTGTACGACCACCTTGAGCGCAACGTCAATGGAGACACTGATCACCATATCTACACGGCGCATTTCTACTTTCGTGAGCAGCGTCCAGCCCTGGCGAGTTTCTTTGGTGTTATGGTCACAGCCATCAACCAACTTGCTGAGCAGAATGCCTCCGTCGGCGAAAAGCTTTATACGCAGCTCAGCCGAGATGGAGCCCCCCTCGATGTCTTGGACTGGAAAACCATCCTTCGCCATCTAATTGACCCATGTTTCGAGGAACGATTGAATTACCGCTTGCTCCTGATACTTGACAGCGTTGACGAGCTGAAGGGCGAGGAAAAGGCAAAGCTCACCGAGTTTTGGGACTGGGTTGTGAAAGCAGGTCTCAGGGTCTCAATGGTTGTCACGTCTCAACCCGATGGGCTAGATGGCCTGGCCGATCAAGATAAGGGTATGATACAGATGACCAAGGAAAAACAGATGTGTGACCTGACGGCCCTCGTCCGACACCGTCTGGAAGCTTGTCGGCATTGAAGAGATTCAGCCTGCACGTCAAGCAAAAGATTTCCGAAGCCATCAAGAATGTTGCGCCTAGTGAGTATGCCCCTCGTGCAATGCACAGTCGGGCGTTCCGCAAATGTAGCTTGCCTGACCTTTGCAAAACAGATCTGTTCTACGCAGAGCACATGCTCCGACACTTTAACGCCATCGGCCGCCAAGGTGCGGTTATCCAGCAACTCAACCAGTCTTTGCCACCGACGCTGCACGGCCTCTACAGGATGATGCTGGCTGAATGCCAGCGCCGCACCGCTGCCAACCGTCAAGAAGCCGTTGCTGTCCTCCTGCGTTGGATTTTGTTTTCTTTCCGGCCCCTCGCGCTCGATGAGGTGGTTTCACTGATCCGCCATGCCGGGGATGATGAAAGCTTCGACCTTGAAGAGATACCCGAGGCCATGTCTAAGTTTGTGCAGATTGGAGACCCCGGAGAAGCCTTTGAGGCTGGACAGACCAGCGAGATCATGTACCTCATTACAGATGACCTACCCGAGCCGGTTTACAACGACGGCCAGCTTCCGTTGATGTTGCGCCAGCGCGCGATGAGGTCCTTCTTCCTCGACCCATCGGCAGCTGGATCAAACCTGCTGACAACCCCGTCGGAGGCGCACCGCCGAATATTCCTTGCCGCGGTTGTGTTTGCTCGACCGACGCCGGAGGGCGCCGTTGCAAATGTGGACCTGGTCTGTCGAAGTATGCCACAATGTTCTTGGCTGACCACTGGATGGGGATTCGTCTGGAGGAGCATTCGCCCGAGGAGAGAGTCGAAGCCATGGAGGCCCTCGCATCGGTCATGTCCAATGAGCACGGCTTCGCTAGCATGGTGGAAACTTGCCAAGTCGAGTATTCTAAAGCGTTCAGTGGCCCGGTCTTTGAGAGAATGTCCTCTTGGGCGAACTGGGCAGCGGAAGAGGGATTGCAACTCAGCCCCGCTGCTGGCAAATAAATGGTGGATGCGAGTTCGCCAAAACGCATCCAGCAGTCTGCTGGAACTCGCCAAAGCTCATTTCCTCGCAGTGTATCGAGCGCCGGGCTTTGTCGTAGCAAGCAGGTCGTACACACGGGCCCGAGATGTTCTCCTCCAGGTTTGTCCACGTCCTTATTCCAGGTCTCGCGGGCATAGATGCCACGGCTGACGACTCGCACCGCATAGAGCGGACATGGCTCAAAACTTACCCTACAGGCGGCCGAAAACTTCCCCGATATTGTCCCAGGTCAACCATGCGTCTGGAAAAGAACGTGTGCTTGAGCCAAATGAGGGCGTTCTCGGCCTCGCCGGACTCCTTGCCGACGTACCTATGGACGCAAGCGCCTACCGCTCAGTTGGATCCCTCCTCAAATCCCTCTCAAATCGATTAGAGGCCGCGCAAACGACATTCCAGAAGGCCTTGGAGTGCCACCCCGATCCCCCCCAGAGATTCAAAATCAATGTGGGGGAGGCCGATTGCTTGCGGTTGCTTGGTAGTTTCACTGAGGCCAGACAGGCTATCACCGACTGCGTAACCTGTATCGAGCTTGAGGGGGTAACAAACGACTTCCGATATTTCGCCATAATCACTCAAGCAAGGATTGAAGTAGAGTGTGGCAACATTACGATTGCGGCAGGGCTTTACGCTAAGGCGAAGACGTTCAACCCCAATAGCTTGAGTTGGGGTGGATATCTAGACCAAGAGGTGGCGCTTTACCGCGACACCGACGACCACGTCGGCCATATCGGCGTCCTCAAGAAGTGGACGCCCATCGACCGGCTGACTTGGTTGGTGTGGGGTTTCGAAGGGTTCGTCTTGGCGCCTGCCCGGCACGCCAACTTCCAGGACGCGGCATTACGGGCGGGTGAGCAGGCTTCCATGATCGAGGTCTACGAGGAGGCGATCCGGCACCTCGATAACTTCAACGCCGCGGCGCCGCTACGGTATGAGCTTGCTAACGCGTATATCTACGTTTTTGGTGACATGGAGGGCGCGCGTCGCGTGCTGGACGAGGTGCTAGACAGCCGATCGACGGGACAGAGCTACAAGTTCAGCAACGACAGTCCGCGCTACAGGCTTTATCGCACCGTTAACTTGCAGTGGCACGTGCTGCTTGAGCTGTTTGTCAAGTCCAGCGACCCCGCCGTCAAGAGTGGGCTTCTCAAGGCGGCAGATGGGTTGCTGGACCGGCCGCTAGCGACATCGGTGTCGTCCCGCTACAGCCTGGTAATGCTGAACCACGATCTCACGGTTGCCCGGATGGCGCTGAAGATTGGGCCGCAAATCGAATTCCAGACCCACCTGCAGCGTCTCATGGACGGCTGCTTCAGCGCACTCACCAACAACGTGGGGTGGAATGACGGCTTCAGTTTGATGGCGCTCACGAAAGCGCTGGCTCTCCTGAGCAGAACTGTGCTGCCAATGCAGGGGGGAAAGCTATGGAGGGCGGCACGAATTTTCTTCTCGGCAGCCTTCTCGAACCTCGATGAGGCTATCCGTTTCATTCCCAACCATGGGAATGAAGAGGAGGAGCAGGCCGGCAAAAACACGCCCTCGAGCCATTGGACGTTCGATGGGTGGGTCGATCCACCGGAGGATGAGGGCGACCTCTCGCATAGCCCTGGGAATTGTGGTGGCACGGATTGCCGCCCGACTACCCAGTTCCGGTGGTGGGGAGGACGTTCTGGCTACCTGTGTCTCGGCTGTGAAGACTGCTTGTTGTGCGAAGAGTGCTATGCGGTACGTCAGGCTGACAACAGCGGCGAGACGCCTATCGTTGACCGGCGGTTCTGCCTCAGGGGACACCGGTTCCTCAAATGCCCAATCGAGGGCTGGAAAGGTGTCAAGGGGGGGATTATCAACATCGAGGGAAGCGAGAGCGTGAGTTTCAAGGACTTTTTGAAGAATCTGAGGGAGGAGCTGTGCAAGGAGGCTTGGGACGAGTTTTAGACTGGTTAGTTTCCGGTCTGCTTGCTCTTCAACCTGGGCTTTACCAAGGCGACATTTTCCTCCTAGTGGGATTACTCGATCATCGATCTCGACGTTGTCAAGGTTGTCAGCACTCGTTGATGGGAAGGCAGGCACAACGGAATTAGCCGATTTCCAAGCCAAGCAGAGGCTGTGCCGACAGCGCTTTTGGGAATCAGGTTGGACGCAGTGACAGGGTAGCTGGATGCACACCTGGGCAATGCGGCTTGTCTTGGCCGTGAAATTGTGTCGGAGGTAGGTAGGGCTGAAGCGAGGAAACTGCATGCATACCTTATGCATGACGAACAGCGAATGACAATCGCTCAGTCTAGAACACAAATATCGAATGCCGTTTGGGGTCTCTGCAACCGCTTTGACTCCAGCCTCGTCGGAGAACCTGGGGAGGTAAGGGATCGCGGATCACACTCGGCGAGTGCTGGAAGTTTACGATTGGACGATCGGTGGTTGTTTGAGATAAATTTATTGGCGCCACTCAGCCAAGGTTTCAATAATTGCCTTCAGCTGTCGGAAGATTGACCACACCCTTCGCAAAGTGGTGGCGCAGTCCTCCCACTTCAGCCCCTGTTTTGGCCAGACTTAAAGATCGGGGAGCTCAGCGTTGGAGATCTTCACATCCACTGTCATGTTTCGATTTGCACACAATCACCATTAGCAGAGACGCGGACTGTTCATCGCTATGGACTTCGATGTTCGCCTGGAGATGCTCCCAAGAGCCGTTGATCATGACACATATCCCATGATCAATTGTCCAACAGCTGAGCCAGACGTCCATCATCTTGACTTGATACTGGAAAACTTCCAATCCCAGCAAAACCACATAGCGCCCGGCACTCGTGCCTTCACGCTCAAGGCCTTCGACAGCGATCCCAATGGTGCGTGTACCCCCCCGCTCTCCCCTTGCCAAGATGTGAGCTGATAGTTTGCGTGACGCCAGTTCCAGAAGATGTGTTGGAGATCCCAAATCCCCGCTTCCTCACATTCCTACGAGGCGAGGCGTTCCAGAGAATCAAATCGAGACAGTTCAAATTCTAGTAAGCCCATCGATTCACGCTATGTGATCACCAGCCACTTAACAATTTTCGTCAGCTTCATGGCTCAACCCGGCGCGGCAAATCGTGTATTGATGCCATGCATGCAACTGCTACTTTCTCTCTACACAGTGAACCCATCGTTTCCTCACCTTGTGAGCCAGGGCCACATCTCTGCATTCGGGAGCTATATCCGGTGGGAACAAGATGTCATCACCCGTTCCCCAGACCCACTCGTCCACGGTAAGGAGTTCCTGTCTACCGAGTGTCACAAAACGAGGGCGAGCAACTAACCAGCCTCAAAGAAAGCTGGTGGTCGATATCCGCTCCCCGGGCCTGGCAGGCTGGAAGTGCTGTGGTCGACAACATCCTGCAGGATCCGCAATACATCACGCTCTTCGACATCCAGAATCTCAGAAACAACAATTGGGCGCTTCTTATCTGGAGGATGTCTGTCTGTCTCCAATATGAGGTGAAGTCTCGAGCCTGCAACGTCATCGTGCTCGACGAGGGCCTTCCAGGTTCGACTTTCCACCAGCGATTCGACATGGCTATGAATGCCCGTGGCAACCTCTTCATGAACCAAGACCCCTTTGCCGTCCACGCACTTTTTCTTTCGCAAGTCGTTCAGGACTGGACGTTCTCGTTTGAGGTTCTGCAACGGGAGTTTAGCGCCGAGGTATGATTCCGATGTCCATATTACCAGCCTATATGTTCTAACTAGGAAATAGGAGGGGTCCGTATTCCGCGAAGGACTAGCTCCCAGTGAATACCGGGCCACGTCGAGAAACCTCCACGATCTGGTTGCGTATCAGCTGAAACACCAAAACCATTTGTCAATGACGCCGAGGATCATTGAAGAGGTCATGGAGGAACACCGGAAATTCCGTACAATTGTGGCAATCCCTGACCACGCCTTTGCACGTGTTGAGAACTCGCTTCGCAGGCTGAAGATTCAAGCGCAGTGCAACTACCAGCACTCTCTCCGCATGGAGAAGCAGGCATCGAACATCCAGTCCCAGGTATGTAAAACATCTATCCTTCCATCAGCGTTCGAGATATCAGGCCTGGTCTCATGCTAACATTGCTACAAGCTCATCGACTTGACCAGCCTGGAGATTGCCTCGCAAATCAAGGAGAACTCGCGCCTCATTAGTCTGAACACCAGCACCGTCGACAGACTCATCCGTGAGGTCGGAAATGGCCTCCTACAGCCTCCACAGGCGCAGCAACCTGCAGCGGCCGGAGAAGGGCCAAACCAGCCGGACACGGAATACGCTCAAGCAGAGATTGGACGGATCGTACAATTGATCACCCTGGGCGAAAGACTGAACATCAGTTCGGACAATTCGCTCGAGGAAATCAAAAAGACCAACGAGACGTCCAAGGACACAATCGAGAAGCTTCGAGTCATCGCACACACCGGAGAGCAGCAGCGGGACTATCTTCAAAATGTGGCGACGCTGTCCTTCTGGGCTCTGCCCATACAGATATTCACGGTATGTACCTGAAGCAACCATACCCTCAGTCTTATCAACACTAACCCAGTTGGTGTTCAAACATGCAGGGGTTCATCAGCATGGGACTCTTTGAGTTCGGTGAGAAAGAAGGCCCGACACGCTGGGGAAGCATGTGCGCTATCGCCGCCTTCGTCCTCGGTGTCGTCTGGTTCGTTGCGCAAGCGGCTACGAACTCGGTGGGCGGCGGTCTGAACCAGCTTTGGTGGGCGCGGCCGACCAAAAACAAGCATAGTGAGGCTGCTGTGGAGGAAGAAGGGGCTGTTGAGATGAGCAATCTATCGTCGACGAACAATAGGGAGGGTCAAGCGGATTAACTACGAGCCGTGAGAAGGAGTGCAGATGCATGTGCAGTTTGATGACAAACACTACGGCGCATGGGAATGTCACGCTCGACTATCAGGCTTTACAGTGACAAAAAAATGTTAGATTAGTGTTGCTACGGTTTAGCTACCTAATATTACTGTTTTCCCCCGTGCTCAGCATTTCTGTTGATTCCCAGCCTGAGAAAACTAAGCCATCCTTCCTCACCTACGACCTCCTGCCATTACTTGCTAAGACTTGCAATTGATATCCCCCTCAAGACTTCCCAGCCCTACAAATCCCAGCCCAAGCAATCTTAGATCGCAGTCACCTTACCCAAACAAGCCCCCGAGCAAGACAATCAGTCTGCCCATTCGGCAAAACATTGCACCGAATATAGGCGTCTGACAAATTCCATTCGACAGCTCCTTCGTATCAAACGGGAATGTATACGCCTGCCCCGCACACGCCGCAAACCACGGGTGAGCCACGGTCATCGTCTGATCATCATTTAACGGATTCTTGCAAGCCCTCTGTGCAACATGCGTATCGATGGGACAGGCGCCGTTATTCCACAAATTGGCCGAACAGCCGCTGGTCCGGACGCTAGTGGCATCGCAGAAGCACTCGACAGGGTAGGTGAAGCCTGCGAAGTACGAGACGTCGTTGGCGACGAAGGCGTAGTCGGCGCCGGTGTTGGCTTGGACTTTGAACGAGGACTCGACTTGGCTTTCTACGCCGGCGATGTCCTTGCCGTCCCGCCAGATGAGGATGGAGGATTCGTACCCGGTGGGTACAACGATGCGGCCGGCCTCGCCGTTCCGGAGGACGCCATTGCCGGGCCAGCCGCCCACGAGCGCGGCTCCGGCTTCGGGGTATCGGGTCTAGATGGGCACGCCGGCGCTGTTGGTGATGGCGATGGTCAGGTACTCCGGAGGCCGGTCAGGGGCAGCTTGGGCAGTGAATAGGGGTGTGGGGGCGAGGGCGCCGCTGATTTCGTTGATGGTGATGTTTTCACGCTTGTTGATCACGGCAGTTGGCTCGAGCTTCGCGGCGGCAGTGGCAAGGGGTTTGATGGGGCCGGTCTCAGTGTAGACTATGAAGGCCTCGATGATAGTGACGGGCTTGACAGGGAGCTCCTCGGCGGGCGCGACAACACTACGAATATTGACGGCCATCACAAGGCTAACGGTGGCCAACACGACGAAGAGAGAAGTGGGGAACTGCATTTGTGGTTATGTTGGGGTGTGTGGTGATGCTCTGGGGGATGTTGATACTGGGAAAACAAGCGTAGTTGTGGGCACAGGACGGTTTAGGGGCAGACATGCGGTAAAGGATGCGGTGTCTAGGTTACTGTGATGGCAAGCTGCTGGGGTCTGGATGAAGTGTCCGAGGTGGATGTAGAAGGAAATCATGGCTACTTGAGGAGGGCAAGCCATCGATTTATAGGACGTAGATAGGTCAATGTTGCAGGCCTCTAACATGATACTCCCCGTGCCATGAAGATGAAAGAATCTATTGGTGGGTATGATGGCGGGGTGTGATGCTCGGAACAAATGGCCTCCTCTGAAAAGTGCTAGATGACTCCAATTGTAAGCTAGGGGCATATGGTCGTAAGTCGGTGAGCAGTTTGCTCGGAGTATGCCGTGTCTTGCGTCCGTAGACCATCAGCGTACAGGCGAAAACAAAGAAAACTGTGTGTAAGTATTCGTCATACTAGTTCTCCGGCACAGGTCACATGGTGTCGAGAGCGGGTTGCCTGAATGTTAAGAAAGAGTGTCATCCAAATCGTCGGCCAGGCCGGTATCTGACAACCACTGACAAGAATTAAATTCATTTACGAATCCTGAGCGGGACGGTACAGTAGGTAGCTAGGTATGTTTAGGTAAGCTTCGACAAAGCCAGGAGTCTTGTCCAGACATGGCAAACTCTTTGTTCTCGGAATATTGGATCCAACCGAAACACAACCCCCGACTCCTTGCCGCCAGCCCCAAGGTGGCCGCGTCACTGCATCAGCAAACTACCTACCAATTCCCCAGAAGCGGGCAATTTTACCATTATGGCCGATTTCATTCACGCCAAAGCCGACGAGCTCAAGGAGAAGGATAGGGCCTTCGTCACGGCTCGAGCGAGTAACTGCAACGCCCTCCCCATAACCATTCGCAACCGCCTCTGCCTTTCCTTTGCATGACGCGCGGCTGAGTTTGCATCTTTTCCCGTTGGGCGTGATAGGCTCTCAATGAGTACTCGAGCAGGTTACGTTGATGCACTGGCATTCATCGAGATTTCCAGTATCATCCACGGGATGATGAACTCAGAAACGACTCCCACTTTTCACATACGACCATAGGTACTGGAGAACTCGGGATCCCGTCCGCTCTCCCATTGATAAACCAGTGACCGCCAGACTAGTAGTTGGGTCGGTGACGACTAGCGAATCCCTGGTGTTGTATGTTTTTACCCTTTTTGCCCTTTTATGTCTCCACAACACGCCACCAGTAGTCAATCACTCGAATCGAATGCAAACAGAATATGACCCAATTTCAGCACTTTACGCAATTTTAAGTCATGTTATTTCTACCAGAGAATAGTAACCCGTATGAAACCCTATCATATGCCATTCGCCCCTGTTTGCGTGCTGCATTTGCCCGAAGTTGCTCTGAAGGCTTCAGCAAGCGCCTGCATAGGCGCCTCACAGACTCTGGCAAGACCACAAATGTGGCCAAGGGGACGGGCTAGTCGAACTGCGTTTTAAAACTCGGTCCCGAGAACTGATAAGTTTGACCGAGTGTAACTTTGTGTTCTTTATCACTAGCCGGTCGACATGGGTTCAGTTCTTCAAAACCCTTGTAGGAATTTCCATGCGGTGCTCGCCCACCTCAATTCCGACCCCTTGGCCAAAACGGTGGATGCCTAGGTATCCTTTCCGATCGTACCGCAAGCGCGTATAACAGCGAGACGCAAAGAAACTCGTCTCTAACTACCTACATCGCCGGCCTAACAACTTCCATTTCCCTGCCTCCGCCCGCACAAACGGTGTCGCTAGTGTTGCGGTCGATGTTGGCGCATTTGGTAATGGGGACTATCATTGGGGCGCTTTGGAAGACCATGGGATGGGGTTGAGCGCACGACGGCGAGGGAAAGGACGAGGGCACCGCTATGGCGGCCGGGCGATGTAAAGGGGGGATTTCATCTCGGTTAGATGTATTCTGGGAGTTAACCAGGATGTGTGGAGGTTAACATCTCATGGAGACAACTACTGATCCATACATGAGTCTGTGTTCGGGATTGCATTTTCCTATTGCGGCAGTACCCCAAGACAGGAATCTCCTCTGACTTGAGGGTTGGGGGCAGAATCACAGGGCACATACAAACATATAGGACCTCGAGTGGCAACAACTAAAATCTATTGATGCCGCTCTCCCGTCTCAACAAAAAGCACCCCCTCTATCTCCCCATCAAAGTCTAGCCCAACTAGGTTTCCGTAGGATACCAAGTGGCCCTCCACATTCCCATGCGCCGAAACTCCAGAAGCCGTCCAACTGCACCACCAAGGAATTGCTCAGCAGTCCAACCCGCATCTCACTTGCCGTTGGCCAGGACCTTGCAATTGAAGATACCACTGGCACACTTGTCGTGCGAGAGAGCATTCTTATCAGTGGGAAAAGTGTACGCCTGACCCGCGCAGGGGGCAAAGAACGCGTCGGGACTCGTACCATCCACCTTCTTGGGGTTTCCGCAACCTCCAAAGTCGTTCGGAGTGGGCACTTGGCCTTGTTTCCATTTGCGTCCTTGACATCCCAGAGGTTGATATCGCATCCCGACGCGCGCGATCCACCGTCGCAGTCGCAGACAATCGGGTATGTGTAGCCTACGACATATGAGACGTCAAGAGTGACCTTGGGATCGGTGCCGCCGGCCTCGGGCTTGAAGCTTGTCTCGAGCTGGCTCTCAGCGTCGTGGAGCTTTCAGTCGGCTCTGTTGATGAAAACCGTGCCCTCGTAGCCGTTGTGGAGGGCAAATGTTGCTGTCGCATCCTTGGCGAGGGTGCCTTCGCCTTCCTTGCCAACAAGATCAGCGGTGGCGCCCCATCCCTTGACATGCTTGGTGAAGAGGTCGACACCGGCGTTGTTCGCGAGTCTGACAGTCATAGTCGCAACTGCGGCGGGGGTTGCCTCAAGGCCTGCAATGGTGGCGTGGGTGACTTGAGCGGCGGTGACCTGGGCCGGGACAAAAGATCGGCCAACCGCACTGGCCTTTGGCATGGCCAAGGCGTGTGAGAGGCCGATAGCGGCCGCGATGGTGATGATGCCAAGTGAGAATTGCATCTTGGCCAGTGAGGTCGTGAAGTTTGACGATAGAGGTGGCGTGCAAGGTATGTGGGGGGTGCTGAGGGGTTCTGGCGAACAACAGTATTGAGAGGAAGTTGGAGGTCTACCGATGGAGGAAGTGTAGAGAAGTGTGGTGTAAAAAGAAGAGTTCTTGGGGGAACAGAGCCTTCAATATATATCCATAAACCGTCTGATGTTCACTCAAAACGAGGCTCTGTGAATGGAGAGCCCTGGGCTTCAATTGAAGCTAAATTCCAGTAGATAGCTCTCCATCTGGTAATTTCGGGACCGGTAGGGCCACAACAACAAGGCTCGGTGAATTAGGAGTCTATTCGAAGTTGGAATGGCTTCTTCATCCGATGATTTCGGGACCGGAAAGACCGAGAGAAAAGAAACTCGGCGAGAAATCGATCCCCCTGAGTAGCTTTTTCATCCGATGAATTCAGCACCGGTACGGACTGGCAGGTGTAGGTAATTTCCGTGAATAGCTTCCTAGACTGCCTGATTCTCAGAATAGGCATTAAGTGACGAGGTAGCAGCACGTTCGGATGCTGCTTAGATTCACTCCCTCAGGTGCAGTTGAAGCACTCAACGGGGCTGAGATCGGACTGTGAAAGACCCGATATCTCCGTTGTGGAGATATCACAACGATGGGGAGCATTACTTATACAGGAGAGAGAGATCCCAAACAGCGCAGCAGCTGACGTCGAAATAAAGCTTTGGGTACCAACATCAGGTGAAATGATAAAGTAGGTGGGTGTTGAGTGGCGACAGGTCATAAATTCGGAAGCACGACATGATTGACAAATCCGAAGCCCCTTTCTATGATGAAACTCATCCTGCCAAGTAGCTCAGTTCCGATTTAAATGTGACGGTGTAGAATAAAAAGATACAGCTCTCATCGATCGGGTATTTGGATGTCTTTCGAAAGTAAAAAGAATAACCGAGCCCAAATTCCAGCGTGCAGGGTATTTTCACAGTTGGGATGAGAAGGAGAGGTTGACAAAGAACCCGGAAACAGTGAATTCAACAAGTAATCCCCCCAAAAAAAGGCAAGACCGCTGATGAGCAAACAGGCGTCCCAGGGCGAGAGTGGACAACTGGAAGCAATTTGTCTGGACTGGCAAAATTTCCCATCTCTGGGGCAAAACCATGTGTAAAGGACTGAGGGCGGCATCACCACAATTCATCTTCAAACCATCGCATTGAATAATATAAGTATGATGGCCTATGTCTCATCAAATCCCCCTTCCCAGACGTTGTCCATGATCACTAAAAAATCATCGCAACCCCGCCCAATATGTCCCCAGCTACCAAACCCAACCCCAAGAAACAATCAAGGATGGAAACCCGCAAGAATCTCACAAGTCACCGTTCCGCTCTGGCACTCCCCATTCGAGTTCGCCGCGTGATCCTCCACGTATGTGTACGCCAACCCTGCACAGGGTTGCAGGAAAGGAATTGACGTGCTGTTTTTCGGTTGATCCCGCCTCGGATTCTTGCAACTGCCCGCCCCGTTGTACAGATCATCGGGACAGGTCCCCAGATTCCACAAATTCTTGTTGCAGCCGCTGAGCACCGCCCCATCGCTGCCGCCGCAGTAGCACATGATGGGCATGGTGTAGCCGTTGACGAACGAAACGTCAATGTCGAGCAGGGCGTAGTCGACCGTGTTGGCCTGGACGACGAAGGAGCCCTCGACCACACCCTCGTCTGCTTTGATGCTGCGCTTGGCTTGGTTGAAGGCGATCTGGCCGGCCCATCCGGTCGGGGCAACCATTGTGGCGGTTGCGCCCTTGGGGAAAACTCCGTTGGCGGGATCACCGGTTGCGAAAGGGGAGGCTCCGACGTTATGCTGGACGGAGCTGGACAAGTCGACGCCGGCTTTGTTGACAAGTTTGACGGTGATGCTGCCCGGGGGCTTTGCGATTGCGGTGGTGGCGATGGTTAGGATCGGGTCGGGATCGAGCGCACCGCCTGCTCCGCTGGGCCAGAGATTTCCCACGGCCGCGGCCCGGGCGGGAAGGGTGGGCTTGGCGGTGGCCGCGTAGAAAGGGGGGAAGGAAATCGTGGTGGGCACGAAGGTAGAAGTGGGAGTAGTTGTAGAGGGGACGTAGGGAGGGGAGAAGAAATAAGGAGGGACAACGAAGGCCTTGCTGAGGGCGAGGGTGCCGGCGATGGTGGCAATCGAGAGCTTCATTGTGGCGAAAGAACGCGGGTGTCGAAGCCGAGAGAATGAGGTTATCGCGGTCTCCGAAGACAGTGGACTGAGCTTCAGCAGGTTGTGGAAATTGAAGCACGGCGGTACCTAGGTGGTAGGTGGCAAGTGATTCAGAAAGTTGAGAAGTTGTGAGTTGTGAGATTGAGGGGAAAAAGTGAGGAGAACCTCCCAATATATAGAAGGTCTCTGGTCCTCGCTGTGGGCACAGAACATGTTCACCGCTCAGATCTCCACTTCAATATCGCTCACCAGGCCCACTGTGCCATCAAGGTGATCACCACGATAAACAAACAGGCTGAGGAAAGGGCCTCGACCACTAAGCCATCAAACTCTTATCAGCCTCGGGCCCTCGGTCAGCAAGATCCCCCACTCCGAATACCCTCCTCCAGTCAGCCAACCGTGTCATTTTCACGTCCAAACAACTTCCGCCAACATCGGACGTTTTTGGCGGCAAACCCTTCGGAAATCAACATCTCCGAGTGCCCAATGGCCTCAAAAAGGCGGTGTAAACATCAGACGCTCCTGCAGGAACGACAGGTGGTGAGGTACATGAGTGGTCACCTATGGGAATGAGGAAGGGACGGGTGTGTTTGTTTGGCGGGACGGGGTTGACCGGGCCCGGGTTGAGGAGTAGGAGCCCGGTAGAAAGTGAGATTCACGGGAACCGAAGATGGGAACAAACGGGCTGACACCAAGCGTTGTGTTCGTGCTCATGAATCGCGAAAGACAAGCGGAGGCAAAGGTACCTTAGATATCATGCGGGGCGCTAGTCTGGAATGGCACCTGCGTGGATTGCGAAGCACGACAACAGATGTTAGCGTCCAAAGTTACCCAAGTATTGTTCGGTATGCCAAGTCAACTTTGAACAGCTGAGTTCAGCAACTCTGACAGACTTTTTATATCTGTGCCCGCTGCTTCGTCCTGGCATACTTTTCCATCACGCTGGACAAAGCAAGCATGGAGACAAAGACCCACCGTGACGTTCGCACAGAGCAACAAACGAGCAACATCATCCTATCGCATCCAACCCCAAAGTCTGCCCATAAGGAATTGCCACGCCATCCTCGTTCTTGACAGGTTAAGATCCAGAGAGCCTCGAAGGAAACCATGAGGCACAGTGGAAGAGCAGCTCACGGAGATAGAATCACAGCTCGAGACACAGCACTCACCCACACCAAGCACGTCAGCAGGGATATCTCATGCTCTATCTCCATGTCTCCAGTCCGTGGCTGTTCATCTATGTACCCATATTACAAGCAACCGCAAATAAGTATCTACAATCTCCAGCCCACACTCCAAACACCAAACCAATATTACAAACCTCTTAATGCTTTACCCTTACACAACCACAAGTTATCACATACAAACTCAAAGCTAACTAATACATCGCCATATCAGGCTGACTCCCATCCGACTGTTTCCTCCTCCTCACAAAGCTCGACATACTCGCGGTATCGAGATCCCTCGATTTCCTCACCCTAATATCGGTGTGAATTGTCGTATCAAGCACATCCATCTTCTCCAGCTGGTCTAACACCTCCGGCGGCGGCTCCGCAAACACCAGCTGAATGTCCCCGTACGGACTAAGTCCAAAGTGCGTCCACCCCCGCTTATGAACAGACGGCATGCCTCTCGACCAGACGCGGCGACGCTCGTAGAACGCAATAAGCAGCAGCACCGGGGCGTTGACAGTGCGGATAACAGCGACGTTGATACTGTGGAAGGCGCTAGGCCCCAGGAACAGGCGCAGGGGCAACATAAACACCAGCGCGACCATATTGAACGGGGGCGGGTAGGCAAAGATGGAGTCGCTCTTGACAGCCTGGAAGGTGAGCACGGCGCGGCGGAACTGCACCTCGGCGGCGGCGTTGTTCATGATCTTGGAGAAGGTGTTGGTGAGGATGGCGACGAGGATGGTCAAGAAGAGGGTGTTTCCCAGAAAGGCAAAGGTCACGGCCAGGGCGGGGCCCAGGACCACGTGGAATTCCGCCGTGCGCTCGATACCTGTGCCGTCGAGGCCGAACCAGATCCAGAGAAGCCACTTTCCGATGGTGGCCCAGGACGGGGCGGTGCTGTCCTCCCATGCTGCATCGGAGGAAAACGCGGTGCGCATCAGCCAGAGCAGGCCGAGGAGGAAGCCGGTGAAACACCAGATGGCGATGAAGGTCAGGCGGGTGAAGTCACGCATCATGGCGTGCAGGGCGATGAAGACGATGTTGTCAGGCATGAGGTTGAAGGCGATGCGGGTGAGGAGAATTGGCGCGGCGGTGCAGAGGATGGGGAGCGCGTAGTTGACGTCGATGCCGACCAGCAGCTCCACCACCCTTGTGGCGCCGTAGACGCAGTAGATAAGGATAAAGGTGATATCCAAGAAGCTCCACAGGTTTTGTGCGTGTACTTCCCACCCGTGCTCGATGATGGCGGCAAACTGCTCCAGGACCCAGCCGGCCGTGAAGACATCAAAGGCAATTTCGTACCAGGTCATTATGCGCGTGCCACGCTCAAACCTGTTGCAATATGTCATGGTAAGGACATATAACGCAAGGAGGATGGCGAAGTGGTATAGCTCGATCAGGTTGCGCAGCTGCGGTACAATAAGGCGGCGGTGGTTGAGGATCGCGGCACGGCGGGGTTCGTAGAGCGAAACGGGATGATGTTTGTAGTGGTCCGGGAGGATGTCGACCAGCGATAGCGGGGTGTAGACGACAAGACCGCGGTGCACAGCGTCGACGACGCGCTGGCAGCCGATCGATCCGATCAGTATCTTGCTCTCCGACAATATCGCAAGTTCGAGGGCAATCAGCTTGCGCTCATGGCCGCCGCGTTCCTGCGCGTGCCATTTCTGGGCACGACTCTCGCGCCGCACAGCCTCCGGCGCGGCGTCAAAGGCATCGAAGCCAGAGACGAGAATATTCGCAAGAAGCAGCAGGCCGGGACGCCCAGGGTTGTCTTCGTGGAAGCGGCGCAGGATTCGGGCAGCGACGAGCTCGCAGACGATGGCGCGGGCAATATTCACGGTCTGTTGGAGAGTTTCCTCGTGCGTTCGGAGGAACTGGACGCGATTGGCGAGCAGGCAGTATACGGTCGAGAGGTCATCTGGGTTGTAGAGGCGGTTGACAAGTGGTAATACGATCTGTGTGTTCATTCGCGGGACTCGGAGCTGGTCGAGAGTGTAGGGCTCGTCTGGAGACACAGAGTCAGCAAGCGGTCAGGGCAATCAGCTATGGGGGCAGACGGACCAACCGCAGTAAGGACAAGACGGCGTATCCTGTGGATGGTTACGTAGACCGGCATCACGACCTCCTCCGGGGTTTCGGAGAGGCGGGCACCCGGGAGGGGAGACCGGCGGCCTCGCAGGCCGAGCGAGATGTTGTCGGTGGGCTTGTAGAGCGCCGCCTCCGGGCTGTAGTCGAGATCGAGGTCCGCATCATCCGAGTCGTCGTCCTGTTCGTGGTCGCGATCGCGTTCGGGTTCGCGCACCAGGGCGCGGGCGTCTTCTCGTCCCATGTCGGCGCGGGTTATTGACGGCGAGTGTTCATAGCGGTGTCGACGGCGCATTCAAATTGTCAGTAGCTGGATTTGGGAACCTCGGCGGACAGGCACGATGGCCTCCCTGTAGTCCCTTCCCCTGAGCTGACACATTGTCAGGGTGGGCCTTTGCTTGGCCCCGAACGCGATAACGTAATTTTGCGACGACAGGGGCTTGGCTGCGGTAATTGCTCCGCCTCCGATCCGGACCAAGCATTTCGGCGATTGCTCTTGGCGTCCCCAGGCTAGCTTTGAGGAGACGGTGCGTATTGTGTTGCACCTTTAATGATGGCATCGGATGCCTTTCGACAGATAGCAGTCATCATGTTGCGAGAAAGAACAATGTTTCTTGATGTGGGGGGCGGCTTGGTCTGTGCGGCGCTCGGTGGGGCCAAGTTCCAGACCGCTGCCAAGCGCGCCAAGCCGGCGACTTTTCGCAGTTCCTCAAGTGTGTCCAGATCAAATGACAGACGAATGATTCCAGTGATCCCATTCAGCCTGAGATCCATGGAGTTCTGTCGTGAGAGGACAGTTCTGTCATGAGAGGACACCAGACAGCAAGACAAGCTCAGTGGGGCCGGTATCGTATCTAGCTTAATCCGCCAACGTTTTGTCCGTGTTAGATGTCGGTGGACACTGCGGGCTCTGATCCGTGTCTTACGTGGCTGGTGGAGCGCGCGTCATCATCAACAAATGTTCCGAATTGAGAAACGGAAAGGACAAACAAACAAGAAAGCCAAAGAAGAGGAAAATCTACAACATGGAAGCCGTCAAACCATCGCGGATAGAAATTTTGTCTCAATGCCAGCCGGCCTCAACCTGAAAGCCCTTTTTCCTGGAGTGGGCTTGTCCCCCATGACGTTTCTCAAGTTGCCAGTGGAAGAAGTGTACTGCAGCGGGTCATCTTTGCAGACTATACGACTGATGAAAATGCAATCCATGAGATTTATACTCTAAGTGGAGAAAGGCCACAAATGCACAAGCACCTGCCCTGGCATCCCTCCCTAATATCCAACCGCCCGAACCTCCTTTCTCTCTACCTCCCCTAGTAAACATAAACAAACTCCTCATTCTCCCAATCCGTCAGATCCTCAAATGCCCTCTCCCCCTCCCCCTCCTCCTCCTCCACATACTCCCCCTCCATCGACAAATCCCTCCTCTCCCCCCTGCCCTTCCTCCTATTCAACCTCCCCACCTCCAGCACACACAACACCACACACGCCACCATCCCCACAAACACTCCCAGCGTCGCCCTCAGTCCCGGCAAATAAGCCGGCGCATCACCCGCATCAAACAGCAAAGGCCCAATGATATTCCCCGCCGACGACGCAGCGTTATACACCCCCATGATGACGGCGCGCTTGGTCTGTCCGGCGGTGTTGGCGAGGATCCACGACACGATGAGGGTGTTGCAGCCGAAGATGAAGGCGAGAAGGTAGTACCCCGTGAGCAAGGCGCCGGTGGTGCTTTCCCGGGGAGAGAGGTAGAGAATCACTAGCCCGGAGAGGATTGGAATCAGGATGGTGAGGAGGGAGAGGGATTTGGATTTCTTGGGGATGAAAAGGGAGGTGTATGCTACGCCGATGATGACGAGGTATTGGATTGCGCCGAAGGGGATGTTCAGGAGGGTGGTGGTGAGTTGGGGGTAGCCGAAGCCGGAGAGGATGAGCGGGCCGAAGGTGTTGGTGACTTGGGCGCCGAGGTTGTTGGCGAGGGACATGCCGGCGAAGAGGTAGGTTTTGGGGTCGAGGAAGGTCTCGCGGATCTGGGAGGGCTTGAGAGTCGTGGAGGGGAGCACGGGGCCGGATTGGTTGGCGCGGAGACGCTCGGTGGCTTGCAGGCGCTCGTGGGGGGTGAGGAAGTGCGCGGTG
>Ga0247760_1000671_pt1 | contig 36109 bp, 20 predicted proteins | sample UWRJL171409R4_FD_179936 | JGI IMG/M metagenome (GOLD analysis project Ga0247760, IMG submission 179936) | Plant litter microbial communities from Arlington Agricultural Research Station in Wisconsin, United States - UWRJ-L171-409R-4 | ecosystem: Environmental > Terrestrial > Plant litter >... | reverse complement strand
ATGTAACAGGACGACGGCACCAAGTCGTGGCTCCCCGCTCACATACTCCTTCGCTTGCATGGATGGCTGCACAGTACAGATCCTATACATGTATCTGGTGATTGTCCCGATACTTCCTCTCTCTTTGATACACCGAGACGATAATCTTGTCTTTCACCCCCTACCCCCTCCTTTACGAACCATCGTCGGCCATTCGTCCCCTTGGCAGAATGAAACTACTTGGTTTTGATTAATGAGTTGCAGGGCGCAATGGATCCATGTCACGACCATTGTCACATAAACAATATGTTTGGGTGTCTAGTTACCTAGGTGCTTTAAACATCGCCCTCAAATCTCGTTCTAGGAGTCGTCGGGTTATTCGGGCCATGGCTGTTGCCAAAAAGATGCCAACAGTTGGGGGCTTGTAGGATGTACCTGCAGGAAAAGAGTCAGCGCTGCTTCGGCAGTGGGGAAATGAACATACCTGGCCATTGCTTCCCTGAATCGAGACTTGTACTCTTTGGGACTTGTCACCGTTGGTCTATTGCGACCACCACCCGCAAAGCCGCGATCTTTTATCCAGCTCTCCAGCCGCTTGTCCCAGGTGTATGTGCGAATACAGTCGATGATCCCTACCACAAGTTCCTTCTTGACTTCATCAACCGCGATCATTAGCGAATAATCCATGACATCTTGCCTCGCTAGAAACAGTGTATCGTTCCACACTGATGCCCTGAGCAAGCGCTTCGCGTGCTCGCGCGCGAAAAGTGGCGATTCATAGATGTACTCGACCATGTTCTCATCGAGAAGGACCTCGTTTTGCTCGCCAGTCGACTGAATCTTGCGGTTCCGCATCGAACCCTTGAGGTCAAAGGTGCGGCTAGGTGAGCGGTCATAGAAGAGATTTTCCATGACCAGTAGGTCGAGCTTGATCTCGGCGTTCGTCATGGGGTTCTTGATGATGACCTGGAAGAAACCAAGCATTTTGGCAATCACAGAAGGAAGATCGTGGAAGAGTGCCTCAGCCATTATGTTGAAATATGCAGGGGCGAATTGAAGGAACGCTGTCGTCTCGATCGGAGAGAGTGACTTCATGACAAGCCGGTCGTCCAATGTTTTTAGAAACACAGACTTCGTCTTCCCACCCTTCGAGTCCCATTTCATGCAGCGAGACAGCGATTCAATGATGCGATCGCCGACGCCGCACTTTCGTCGAAGAGCATCAAACTGCTCGGCGAAGAATATCTTGCACGTCATCCTCGCGGAACCGTCAATGAACTGATACTTCAAATGCGTTCCCGTGGCCCCAAGCAAGGTCTTCTCGAGCTCCGCCTCTTCGACTTTGGGGTCAATGGGTCCGGGAATGCGTGATCCCTTCATTTCAAGACCATCGCTGCTATCGTCCGTGTCCTGTGGGTTTGGCGCCCGCTGTTGCCTAACGGCAGCGAGCTTCAGCTTGTAGTCAAGCGAATTGAGTGACAAGGCGATCAGCGAACTCGGCTCATCCTCTCTCATGATCACATCCGAGTCAATGAAAATGTGATCAGTGGCGTTGATCGGATATTCTAGCTGCGCCCAACCGCTGGACGACCGTTCCGCCCAGAAATTTGTCAACATTGTCATCAGGCTCTTCTTTTGGTGCTTTGGTAGCTCCTCCGGGATTTCATCGTTCGGCTCAAGCGATTCGGCGATCTCCTTGACATCTGGCAAAATATCCTCCAACGTGATTGCCGAGTGGTCACCATCGCTGACCGCACCCTCGTCATCAGAACCTGCATGGTTCTCGTGCCGGTGCTCGTCTATTTCCATATCGGCGGCGGTCCCTTCAGTCGCAAGACGCCGTGAGTGCGAGTCCTTGGGCGAGGAGGGCTCCGAACACGAAGGCTTGGGTTGCGAGTTTTGTCTGCTGGTGCCCGGGGTGGTAACAGTCTCGAGCGATTTCTTGTCTACGGGGTCATCGTCCGAAGGGCCGGGTTCTTGGACGGCCTGATCCACATCCTCGTAGACCTCGACGATGGCCTTCGTGGAACTGCGCGGCAGAAACGCCCGCTGGTTTTGCATCTTAGCAGCCCGCTGCTTCCGGTCTTTCATCCGCTCCTTCTCAAACTCTCGGCTCAGTTGCTCAAAGTGGCGCGCGAGGGCAGAGACTTTGGATTCGCGCTTGTGGACATATCGCGGAATACCAGAAGGGCCCCCTTTGCGGTGGCTCTTGAGCGCTCCTATACCTAGCCGGTCAACAAACTTCTTATCTTCTTTTGCTGCACCCTGAGCATCCTGGGCCTTCTGCTCCTTCAGTAACTTTCCAATATTAGATTGGGTTCTTGGCAAAGTCCCAGTCGGCTGAGTTATGGATCGGGCAATTGGCGGTGAGACAGTCAAACCGGCCCGTCGGCCAGAAGTGCGGTCTGGTAGCCGAGTCCCATCCGCAGCGCCCTCGGCGGCAGTGCTAGTCTCCGCCCACTGTGCTCGGCGTAGTTGCTCGACCTTCTCTGTGAGGTAAACTTGGGTGGCCTGGGGGGGAGGCACCGCATCGGCCAGCTTTTGCACGGGCGGGTCGTTGGCGGTGGGCGTGGGAAGTGAATGTTCGACCTTTCCCGATATGGGCGTCGCAAGATCGAGAGGCTCCACTCGTTCCAAGACAGCGTCAGTCTGGACGGTGGTTATGTCTTTGGTAGTGGGATGCTCAGCTGTAGGCGAGAGCGGTGTCTGCTGGCTTGTATCTTCGTCCGGTGACAAGGGTGTCTTCTCGTCCACCTCGGACATGCTAGTTTGCGTGGTTGCCGGCGTCGTCTTCTCCTCGGATTCCGAGCCGACAGATGCCGTTCCGTCAGTACTCGGCAAGGATTCCTTGGACTCATTGTCCGTAAAGATCTTCTTCAGCTGGATAATAGTCAACTGGCGAACATCCTTATCAGAAAGGAAGTCTGCCTCGAACTTAGCGAAGGCAGCGTCCCAGTCCGAAACCTTTTCGAGCATCTCGCGCATGACGGCATTCAACGGAATGACTTCGTAGTATTTCGAATTCATGTATGCGTGTTGGAGGCTGAGAATGAGTTCATTTTGGTCTTCCTGAGCGCGCTTGGCTAGTCGATCGACCTCGCATTTGCACGCGTCGGCCTTCTCCGGCAGAACGCTATCAATCCTGATGCTCTTGAGCCTGGCTTTCACCGAGTTCATGAAGCGGTTCCAGCGCTCTTCGAACTTGTTGAAAATATCGTTCTTCAGCTTCAGGTCGTTGTCCACTTTCCAGGTGATTCTCGATCTGGGCACAATAACCTCGTACAGGTCGATGGGATCGTAGTGCACGCTGACTGCGACGTCCCGATAAAGATAGTAGAAAAAGCGTATATGGTCTTTCTGGTGGTCGTGCTCGCACTCAGTTTGGGGATGCAATCGGAGTCCCTTGCTCCAGAACGAGAGTTCTAGATATTTGCCAAACGAGTACTTCCAAGTACTCACAGACATTGGCATGAGACCGAAGTCCTTTTTGCAGACTCTGCAGTAGTTCCACATGCAGATTCCGGTGCCGTCTTTGTCAGCCTCCTTGTCTTGCGGTCTCTCTGGGAAGTTCTCCGGCCAAGCCGGATTATTCTCCACCATGATCGTGATGCGGGCATCGTCGTGGACGTAGGTTCGGTGGTGTTCGAACATTTTCTTATCGCAACCATTGGCGTGGCAGATTGAATCGGCACTTTCACATACGTCCTCAATGTACTGACCCAGCGTACAATCCTGATCCAAATTGCCACTCGCATCCGGATGCTCGTTGTAGAATTCGATAGCTACTAGGTCAGGTTCAGCACAAGGAATTTTGGTGGTGGTGCATGTAACAGAGTAAAGGACGACAATGTTCTGATGAGCGTAAGAATCGAACAGATCAAGACTGCCTTGGATATAGTTTTCCCACTGCCGGGTCTGAGTTTGGTAGTTGTGCAGAGCTTTGTCGTATTCGGCATCGTGGACGGCATGGAGAACTTCCATAATCTGCCGGGGAGCCTTCTGGCCGATCTCGTGCACCATCTCGGGCTTTATGAGCTGGAAGGGTTGCTGTTTGCCCTCCTCACCGCCCCCTTGATCCTCCACAATGTCTTGATCCCGGAGTCGTTTGAGGTAGACCAGGCGTCTCTCTTGTTCCCGTGCCCTCATCAGCAAATAGGGCTGGGTGAATTTGACGAATGGTGAGGCGGACAGGATTCTCGTCTCATACTTTGCAACCATGTCACTGTAAAATGTCGGCATAGGGAGGTCCTCCGGGACTTGGTTGGCTTGGGCAAGTTTGGTGTGAGATTCATGGAGAGATATAACGCGTTTCGGCTGGCCAGGAGGAAGCTGGGTTTGGTTAGCAACCTCAGACTGCTCGCCATCAGCGATGGTGCTTGCTGCAGACTGTGAGACACGTCTGCCCTCGGTGCTCGGGCATGTCACTAGGACAGCAGGATTTTGACCTGACGAGTTGGTCGTACTGGCGGACAGGAGGAGCAAACTATCGTCGGTCTGTTGCCTAGTCGACGAAGGGGGAGAGGTAGACACGGAAGCGGGAATGTAGACGAACTCGTCGCGCATCAAGCAAGACTCGAGCTTCAGGTTGTAGACAACGTACACCATGAACTCAGTGATCCTTTTCATTCGAGCCAAGACCTGAGCAGAACCGCCACGGAGACCGATTGTGCAACCGCGGTCTTTCGGGCACCCAGAAATGAAGACATATGTCTTCTTCTTCCCCTTGAGTTCGTTGTTCACGAATGTTTTGAGCTCGAAGCTTTCACTGGTACCGACCCGCCCGCCCAGGCTGAGCATGTCCATCGACGAAATGATCGGCATGTTTACTATCCTGGAAACTGCTTCGATGACTGAGGGCTTGACGTTATATGCAACGGCAACGTTGGCCTCTGCTAGGTATTGCAAAGCTACGCCAGCCACGGATTTCTCAACCAACAAAACTTGAGGATCGAGATTGAGAATTCGGTTAACCACCATTCGCAAGTACTCCTTCTCCTGCTCGATGACAGGCTGGAGGCTCATAAAGTGCTGCTCCGAGTGCCTCTGGTACTCAATCGGGAAAGATATAATGACTATTCGCGGATTGACAATTTTGCGGGGCATACTCTTGAGTGCTAAGTTTTTGGTAAAGACAACCCCGTGAACATAGACCGTGTCGCTTGGCTTGCCGCCAGGGATCTTTTTCAATTTCACCCAGTGACGAATATCCATGTCGTCTCCGTTCCGGATATTGGGGTCGACATCGTCGGCGCATCGATCGAGAATTGGAATCAGCGCTCTTTCCCAGGTCCCGATGTTGGGAATACCTGCGTCATCGAGGAGCTGACGGAAGAGCTTCTTGACATGGCTCATGCTCGCCGGATTCAATCCATCTTCAGGTTGCTTGAGCTCTGCCGACTTGTCAATCTTATTCTGGATAGACGTGTCAAGGGCACCTGGCTGCTCAAATGCTGACAAGGTATCACCAGATGCCGAAGGCCCTTTGAAAATGCCAGACCTTGGGCGTGGGGATCGCAGGTGATGCACACTGGCGCTTGCGGTACTCAGATTTCTTCGCCTTCCGGGCCGCGTGTGGATAGATAAGTTGGGCATACCACCGGGCTCATCGTGGCCACGGCTTGTGTAACTAAAGCCGCTGATGCTCTTGTCGCCTTGGCGGAATCGGTGCTTACGGCCTGCATTCAAGTAGGGGCCAAAGCTCGCCCTGTCTGGGTCTAGGCTCGAGGGTTGGATGTCGTTACTGTTCATGGTGGAGAAGATACCCATTTGCTCGTCACCGCTGGATTCATCAGACATGAAATCCGCTAGTTCCGGGTCAATAATGTTGTCATCGTGAAACGCGTTTAACTTAGAGGCCTTGCCGAGCTCGTCGCTGACAGGTTTGCGAAACGGTGCTATGTCCTCCGTTGTAGTCTTGAACCGGGTTAGAAAGTTGTGCTTGGAATGGTGCCTGCGATGACCTGAGGATTGCGGCCTACCGCCCGCAAGTGATTTCAGCGACCGTGACGAGCCCGGGCGACTAAGCTGGAGTGCGTCGATTTCCAGAATCGCAGAATTCCGATTGTTATCGCCGACGCGCCGTGTTGCAGGGATAGCCATCATGGGAGTTGTGGCGGATCTTGTGTCGTCCGCTGGTTCCGTCCTCTCCGACATGCTTATCTCATCATCAGCTTTAGGTTTCGTAGGCACCGGCGCAGATTTGGTCTGATTGGGACGGAATATGGCAGGGAGGTATTCATCGCCTGATTCGTCCGAGCCGCTATCATAGCGGCGGTTGATGACATTGAGGCAGGTTTTGCAAACTCGCAGGGAGCCCTGAACGCCAAATTTCTGCCCAGAGATGTTAGAGGTGCACTTGGAGTCGAAAATGCAGCCACAGGTCCGACAGTGATGCTTGCGGCGGAATGCAGAAAATGGTGTTCCGCAAAGAAAACACTCTTTGCACGTCTCATCGGCCATCCAAAAGTCCTTACTGAGAACCTGTTTTCGCATCATCTCCAGCCTCGTATTCACCATATCGGGCGCTCCTTCATTGGTAGTTGTGCCTGGTATCCTCATTATGCCTGATTGTAATCTCTGTGGTCTCTCATTATGCGTAAAGGAGTCGTGGAACACCGAGCTGTGCGCCGAAGTGTTGACAGGGCTTGGCTCAGCTGTCCCTGGTTCCATGGATGAAGACCTCGAGCGGGTGATGCCCCCGGCGAACGCGATTCTGTCGATGACAGCAGGTTTCCTCGGGACATCCCCCGACGCGGCCCTGGACGAAGCCGAAGAAACACGCATTTCGGCGGCAGCCACGGGACTGAGCGGGGTGTCGGTGCCGCCGTCAACGCTAGGGGCGTCGTCTCGCCTAGAGCGACCTAGGATAGAAATCCTGTCGCTGGTAGCGACGCAGTCAAGGCTGGGGTTTCCTGAGAGAATTGAAGTTGTTGTGCCTTCCACAGGTCGGCTCAAGCTCCTGCGACCTGTACTACGGCTCGGCGTCTCTTCTGGCCGAGGTGGCACGGAGCGGGAACTCTCCTTGTCCATCACGCCCTCTGCCGTTACGGCAGCCACGGCAGCGCCAGCCGGCGTCCGCACCGCGTTCTTTGCCATCTTGGCCAGGTTTTGAACGCTTGGGGGCGCCGTTCTGGGACCTGACACTGTTGTAATCGATGACGCCTTGGACGACTGGGGTTGGTGCGACGAGCTGGCTGTCATGACGCCCGAAGAAGAAGTCACCGTTGTTGGCATGTCCGAGGAAGCAGTCGAATCGAACGTCGAGCTGGTGGCGCCGCTTTCACCGCGGGGAAGTGTAGACGAGGCCTTGGTGCCAGCACCGGGCACGCTCGAGCTCTTCTTCGAGACGCCATCTTGGTTTATGGTATCATCCGCCTCTTGTGCCGTCGACTTGCCAACACCGACAGCCTCCCTGAGGCGGCTATACAGTCCGCTGAGACCCTGCTGGACGAGGTCGCCCGTTGTGCCTTTGGCTTCGGCTGTGGGTAGGCTGCCGGGCGGAGGTGCAAAGTCGTTGAAGGTGGTCAGGGCGCCAGACTGGCTTGCGGACGTGTGGATCTGGTCGAGCGTGATGGCCAGCCGCTCTTTGTCGTGCGAAGAAACCGACACCGACGCTAGCGAGTCGCGACGGTTCCGGGCGGTTCCGGGCGAGTGAGGCGTCGAAAGGGCTAGAGCAGGGGGGTTGGGGGCGTTGGCGTTGGCCATGCCGCCGTCGTCGATGACACAAGAGGCTTTGGTCGGGCGGGATTTTGAGCGTTGGAAAGAGCCACAGACTCGAGGGGTCCAGGGCAAGCCGCCTGGCTTCAAGCTTAGGTGGTGGGTCGAGTATATGTGCCCAGGGGCAGCAAGCAAAGCCTTCGGGCTGTCGCCGGCGGCGAAAGCATTCCGTTTCGTGGCGCGGCTCACTCAGCGATTATGCCAAATACGTTGGGAAAGGAGAGAAAGAGAGGGACCAGTGACGTGGGCAACAGGACGCGCGTTGACGGGACTCACATGGCCCATTTCGAATGACTTGACAAGGCCTAGTTCACAGCGCCAAGACTTGTCGCTGAGGGTGCTGACCGTGGGGCTCGATGCAATAGCGAATGTCGTCACTGGACGGGAAACGGGGTTGCCTAAGGCAGCCGCTTCTGCAAGCCTCACCCCGTGTCGCAGGAGCATAAATGAACTTTTGAACCTTTTATGGATCGTGACATCGGGCCTACAACTACAGGTAACGGACGACAAAAATGACTAGGTTCTATCTTTTCCGCGCGGTGCGTTGCTCCGCCAGGTACCGCGTCACGTGACTTGGCGCTCGTGAAATCTCGCGCCGCGTCCACACATAAGTTTGCGCGCGGTGAACTCCATCGACTACATTCCAGACCCCTGATTGACAGCTGGAACGAGCGAAGTCAACCACCCATCGCCCATGCCGGATGTCATGTCGACTAGAGCTGTGCCGACATGGTCGCCTGACCTCAACAGCGAAACAAGGATTTACCGCCGGTTTGTTCAAATCCCGAAACAGCAACAGCGACTCCTTGACGACGACGACGCTTGGGCTGCTTCTGCCCGCAATGTGCCAGATGACATTCTGAGAGAACTTAGAGAAGCCAAGGCTGCCGAGCTCCGAGCAGTCGCATCCCAAGTTCAGAAAAAGCCTTCCCCAGCACTGCCACCACAGCCAACGCCAGAATGCCCGGCAACGCCATTACCCTCTCAAAGTCGGCATGTGGAGTGTTTTCAAAACCCACCTGAAAGAGAGCAGGACTCGAGATATGATTCTCAACAGACCGTAGCTCGGCATATCAAGGGAAATGAAGAGAACGAGGATGATGACAAATCATTTATCGATTGGTCCCAATCGCCCGACGAGCATATCCGACCGAGGGTTGCTCCGGGCAAAAAGCCCATAGACAACTCAGAAATTCCCAGGGCATCTTCACACTTTCCCGTCTCAACGCCGCGACACAACGCAATCCTTCGCTCAGAGTACGCGAATGCACCGCCTTCGACCAGCAGTCAGGCATCGAGCCAACTGCAAATTGAGGCCCCCCAGGCAATCACCGATGTCCCAAATGGTCCAATGGCTCAAAGTATCCCAGATGTCTGGAACCCAGCCAGGAACTCAGTCACGGTCGGTAGTTCAGCCGCTCTCGCCCCTCTTGAGCCGACTCCGCCTTCAGCCCAAATCGTACCATGTACCTACAGCACTCAAGGCTCACCAATGAAGTCCCAGGGAATCAAACGCCAACGTCTCATGAAGAACCCAGCAGACCGATTTATCAGCCCCGAGCCTCACAAGCCCGCCACCAGTGACCCTGTTTTGACATTGATCTTGCCATCTTCTCACAATCTAGGCTCCCCTGTCAAGGAACCGAAACTTTCGGCATCAGCGGATACGCGCACTGATAGCCAGCTCACGGTGTCGACCAAGAGTCCCTCTCAGACGTGGAAGGCTGAGGTTGCTGAGACACCTCAGGGCACCATGATCGATTTGAACCCAATTCGGTCAAACAGCACAGTAGAGAGGCCCCCGCCAAACGGACCAACGTCGCAGGTTCCATTCACCGCCTTTTTCGTGGCCTATCCGCATATCGAGTGTAGTTTGCGCAGTTTCATTCGTGCTCTCATCTGTGTCAAGAATCTTCAGAGCCGGCGAGCCCTTCCGGAGTTTCTCTACGACGATTTTATCCGAGTGTTCTGTGGTGATTACCTTGACTATGTTCGTGGAAGATCAACGGGGGATTCAGATACCAAAACTCTTTCGGCAATACACTGGTACAATGAGAATGTTAGCAGTCCTGTGTGCACCAGATGTGTCATCACAAGAACAAGCCTTGACAATATTCTCGAAACACATGCCGATGAGGTTCGCGTCATCGAAGAAGAAATGGGCATTACCTCAGTTCGCCGGAGCCTACCAAGGCTAGAGCCACAACAAGTGTTGCCTGAGACAATAGCCCTTCGCTCCAAGGCAAGCACCCCCGTGGAGATATCGGCCGTCGACATACCGGAATTGACTGTCCACGTCGGTGAGCTGGCGTCAGACCCGATTGAAGTTGATGAAACAGCGCAGCCAACCACGAGGCATCGACACTCTATGCCGGCTACATCAAACAGCTTTGTTACCAAGCTCAAGAGGGCCCGCTCTTCATCCCAGACCCCACAACCAGAGACGGAAAAGAGAGCCAGGTTTGATATGCCAAGTCCGATGCAAACTCACCTGGGACCACCGACGAGCATAACAAGCCAAACCGTACGCTACGAATCGGCAAGGAACAGTACACCGGCCTCCACTTCCACCAGAGAGTCTAAACCGAGAAAAGGGATGTCCAGGACCAGCATTGGGTTTCTACCGGATAGCACCGCGGTGGTTCCAGACTCAACGGCAAAACCCAAGTCGTCTGCACGGGTCTCTTTCGGCTCGACAGCTGGAAAGCCAAAGTCGAAGAAAACATGGGAAGAGTATCTGGAAGCGCGTCGTTCGAGCACCGCTCCGGATGGACCTACGGCGCGGTAGTGGAGAAGTCATTGGCCGGCCAAACAATTATCTAGTGCGCGCGGGGTTGGGCAATGTGTGACGGCGAAAGGTTATGTTTGATACCCCAAAAGCAATGGTTAGGCCGGATATAGTCATCTATTGATTGAAACATATAGCAAGTGATCAATTTGACGCCTTGCGTCGGAACCCGGGCTATCGTTGCGGATTACCTCACTCCCTGCATACGAAATATCTACTCATCACGTCGCAGCCTCAGCCTGCTTTCTCTTTTCTTCTTCCTCAACCGTCATGGTCCGCAGCTGCAGGGCGTGGATGCCGCCTTCCCGAGCCATCTCCTCCTTAAGAAGTGAATAGACCAAGCGGTGCCGGGCAGGCTGCATCTTGGACTTAAAAGCGTCCGAGGTAATAACCAGTCGAAAGTGCGTTTCACGTGACGTACTATCTTGCATTGCCTTGTGATGCACATGGAGATGCGAGTCGTTGAAAATATCGAGTTTGGTTGGCTGCAGTGCCGTAGTTATCTAGTTGTGGGTGTTTAGGCGTACATCCTAGATATCGAGGCATCGAGGTGATGAAACACACCTTTTCCCGGATGATATCTTCGACTGGTGTCTGCGATGATGGTGAAGAATCGGTCATGGTCGAGAGCGGACGCCGCGTTGCGCGCACAAGGCTGACGGCAGCGCGATGAATAAGCATACCCGGGTTTGGAGACTGATTCCAAATGAATGGCCTAGGCGGGGTTGCAAAAAGCAATCGGGTCAGATTACCTCAGGGTTGGAGCTATCTGGTGTACACCACAACGCGTGAACAGCAACACGGGAGGTGGTCGGCAGTAAAAAACAATTGCCAATCGAATGACGGGCAGAAAAGCCAAGCGAGGTGCAGCACCGGCCCAATGATGGCGGCCGAAGCGATCGATCCTTGTGGGCTGGTGCATGAGACTGCAAGGGGAGAAGCCCAGTGGGGCACCGCTGCGAAAGGAGACTGGGGCGCGTGAATGTGGGGCTTGGAGTTCCCCACGCTGGTCTCCATTCCACAGGTCCAAAAAAAGGAACGTCTTCCGTGTCGTCATCCCAGGGCCGGCGAGCGAGGAGAAAAAAAATTACCAATTTGCCGGCTGTACCTCCCGGAGACAAAAGTAAAATGCGCCGGACTCGGCATCAGACGCCCGCCAGAGCATGCGCCAGATCCCTGCAATAGTGCGACTCTGCTACCGGCCGAGCCCGCCTGCCCGTTCTGTCGAACCGTCTGCAATCGCTGCTGCAGCGAGTCCGCAGAGAGTTCAGCACCGTGTCCCAAGCCGACCTATCACGACCTCCGTTGGGAGTTTGGGGTCCAGTTTGCTATAAGTCCGACGAAAACCCCCTCCCCCCTTCGGGCCCCGGGCCCTCCTTTTTCCCCTTCCCAATGTCCTTTGCCCTCGCCCTCGGCAGGATATTTGGTAACCGGTTGTCTGCTACTGCTGCTGCCCACGTTCCTGCCGCCGCCACTGCCGCCACTGCCGTTTCTACCGCCGCTGGATCCTTGCGAGACGCTGGTATTGGTGTCACAAGGGTGCTACGCCCCGGCATTGTTGGTGTTGGCCTCAGAATGCTCTCCTCCTCGGCCTCCTCTGCCCTCCCTCGACTGCCCGTCTTCGAGGCCATTGCCCGTCATGATCCCGACTCGACCGTCGTTATACACTCGGGCAGCGGCCGCCGCTTCCGTTATGGCGAGCTGCTTGGCGATGTCTGTAGGACCCGGAACCGCCTGTACGAGGCTGTGGGGAGGACCGACATTGACGGCGAGCGCATCGCCTTCCTGGTCGAGAACAGCTACGACTATGTAGGTAAGCCGATCATAGTCCCCCAAGTTCGACCTCGTCCTGGTTGAAGGAGGAAAGCCCGCGAATTGACACCCGAGGTCTTGAACACAAGTGACTCTCCTGGCTATCCTAGCCGCAAAGTCAATTGCCGTGCCACTGTCTCCAGCATTCCCTGCGCCGGAGCTTCAGTACATTCTGAACCATAGCGAGGCCTTCGTGCTCTTGTCGTCGGCAAAGTTTTCCAACAAGGCTCAGGAGGTCCTAAGGACCGAGCTAGATGTCGAGCCCGCCTACATACAGCTCAACAAGTTCCAAGGAGGCGGCTCATACGGCAGGGTCACTTTGGAAAAGACGAAGCCGGGTTCTGCAGGAATGATGCTCTACACCTCAGGCACAACAAACAGGCCGGTAGGGTGCTCTCCCTTAAACTTTGACAGTTGGCCGTTGACTCTAACCGGGACAAAACAGAAAGGTGTCCTACTACCCCAAACCGTAATGACAGCGCAGGCCCGCTCGCTCTTACAGGCTTGGGAATACTCGCCCTCGGACCACCTCTTGCACGTCTTGCCATTACACCACATCCACGGCACCATCAACGCCGTCTTCACCCCCCTATTTGCTGGAAGTTCTATTGAGTTTCTGTTCCCCTTTAATGCCGACGCCGTGTGGAAGCGCTTCGCTGCCCCTTTCCTCACGCCAGACCAGACTCCGGATCCAGACTCAAAATCGCCGTTCGGGCGGCGAGAAAAGATCACCTTCTTCACCGTCGTCCCCACGGTCTACTCCAGGTTACTATCCACCCATAAATCCCTAGATCCTGACATGCAGAGCGCCACCCGCCTAGCCATCAGCCCTGCAAATCTGCGCCTCGCCATCTCCGGATCTGCTGCCCTCCCGACGCCAATCAAGCGTGCCTGGACAGAACTGAGTGGGGGGAACGTCTTATTAGAACGTTTTGGTATGACTGAGGTCGGTATGGCAATTAGCTGCGGGCTCGACATAGCAGATCGAGTTGACGGGTCCGTGGGCTGGCCGCTGCCAAGCGTAGAAGCACGGCTCGTTGACGTAGACACACATCAGGTCATCGAAAAGGGCCACGAGCGCGACGCTGACGGCCGGGAACGTGTTGGCGAGATCCAGCTCCGGGGCCCCACCATCTTTGCCGAGTACTGGCGCAACCCCGAGGCGACAGCTAAGGAGTTTGTCGATTCCAAAGACGGCCGCGGCCAGTGGTTCAAGACAGGCGATGTGGCAGTTCGCCGACCAGTAGAGTCCGCCGGGCGCAGCAACATCCCCAGCCAAAAGGACTGGACACGCGGCGATATGTACTTCATCCTCGGCCGGCGCAGCGCCGACATCATTAAGAGCGGCGGCGAGAAGGTATCCGCCCTCGAGGTGGAGCGCGAGATGCTCGCTCTCCCCCAAGTAGCCGAGGTAGCTGTCCTCGCCGTGCCTTCAGGAAAATGGGGCCAAAAGGTGGGCGCCGTCGTCATCCTCGACCGCGAAAACGTCCCTGACGGCCGTTGGGCCCCTCTCGACATGCGACGCGCCCTCAAGGGCCGATTGGCAAACTACAAAATCCCCCAGGTCCTCAAGGTGGTAGCACATATCCCGCGTAACGCCATGGGCAAGATTAATAAGAAACAGCTGGTCAAGGATATTTTTCAAGACGAATTTAGTGGTGATGAGTTGTAGAGAGACAAACACAATCGCATCACTCCCTCTCAAGGGCCTCAAGCAGAGATAGAGCACAGTGTAACTTGGGGGGAGGTTAACAAACCAGTGGTCGGTTCAGGCAAGCAACGGAGCTTGTGTACGTGGGCTGGCATGAGCTAGAGGCCATAGGGGGCCGATCGGTGTGGGGGCTGATCGGTGTGATTCGTTGATTCCCGTTGTTCTTGTTGTTGTTGTTGTTGTTGTTGTTGGTGGTGGTGGTGGTGGTGGTGGTGGTGGTCGTGTCGCCACCATTTCATGCATGAGTTCTCATCTAGAATTTCTAAGGAACGAAACCGGGGTGGTTCTGGCTTGATGGGCTCTGTGTATCTCATAGACGTGGGTCTGGTGCGATGTGTTATTAAGAGGTTGGTATTCTGATATATTGTAAATTAAGTAGGCTAGGTAAGATACTGATTCCAAGTACATCATCTTCTTCGTAGCATTCTTGCCCTGTTCGGAAATACTGATTTGCGATCGTCCCCTACGGCGAGAAGTTTGCTCACTTGATCACTGACTCTCACATTCTGGAACACTGTGTCTGTCCTGGGTAGATGCACATGGAGAAGAGTCCAGATCCTTTGTACGAGTCAATGTCGCCAGAAACGCCCCAATCCAGGCAGAAGAACCACCCCAAATCCGCAAACAGGAAACAGATAGGTAAGGCCCGAGACAGGGTGTTTATTTGTTGAACCAGGCTAACCCTGGCACCGCGAGGTTCAGAACCAACGCCATGAGCCTCCTCGGTGCTCTTAAACTAGTATAGGCACATAGGAAAACGCAAGCAATTTACAAACGGCTTGGTTGCATCGTCCAAAGCGCTGATCTCTAAGCCCATAGATATGAGGCTAGGTAAGACTTTTGCACTCTCCGTACCACCCCACGAAGGGTCTCAAAATATCCCATATTCATCATAACTGGTCGTCGTCCATAGCGCGCTCCAAAGATTAACATGAAGGGATTTATCTTACTCCACGGGAAAGGATCAAAACGTAGTGAAACAACTCTCCTGCTCCCGGTGGTGGGGTACGGTCGGAGGGAGACTATCTTGATCGCCAGTCCACAACTGGCAACTAAACTGTGAACTTCGCCTTGGCGCGGGTGCTGCCGCTGTGCGCGCTATCGGTATGGCCGGAGAACTCCAGCACCTCCGAGTTGGGCAGCTTAAGGACAGACTTGAAGCGCTTGCCAATAGCAAGAAGGATCTCCTTGCCCTTTTCGGGAGATCGACCCTTGCCACCAGCGATGTCGCCATCACCGCGGCCCGGGATGCTCTTTCCGATAGTGCGCGTCCAGACACCAATACGGAAAAAGGCCTTGCGAACGTTGACGACGACCCCCATGACCTCACCATCCTCTTCCTCCTCGAGCGTCTCACCGATGGCAGCTAGCATAGTATGCAGCCAGAGCTCATCGATGTTCACCGAGCGCTTGTCTTTGAATTGGTAGGACCACTTGCCGCCATGCTTGTTCTGGGGATCCTCCCACTCTGGTCGCACCCCCTCCTTGAAGAGGTGGTAGTCAGACTTGAGTGCCAGGTCGGAAACTGGGGCAATATTGTTCTAGCATCGCACATAGAAGTTAGCAAAATCCCGAAACTGCTGAGATACAATAACATACATAGATACCCCAAAACTCCTCTACCGACTCGAATGTGATGACCTCCTTGAGTAGGTCGTTCCAGTTATCGCCCTTGCACGTATGTTAGTCCGGATCCCACCAGAGCCGTTTGCCGTAGGGCACAAACCTTTCCGCTGGCAGGCTTCGTGAACCAGAGTGTCCACCGGTTAGAGAGCGGGTGCTTGACATTGAAGTTGTCTTTGTCGTGGAAGACGGTGACCGTCTTGCGCGGGTCCTCGGATGAGGCGCCTCCATCGACGTTCCCGCCCTCCGGCGAGATGGGGATGGTGGTAAGGTCGACTTGCTCCGACATATTTGAGACAGTGGTTTCGCGATTGGGCAGGGAGGGTTTGCGAAGCAGGGTACCGGTGTAGTCGGGACGGAGACTCTGTCGCGGGGAGGGAAACAAGAACAGTTGAATGGTGGGGGGATGGAAGGGGGAGCAATGCGATTAGGGTGGCTACGTCGACGGTGGACGAAAGGAACAACTGGATCAGGCGGGGGGTTGGAAACGGCGTTCTCTGTTCTCGAAAGGAAAGTACGACCTTGCTCCAGGCAAAGAGTCGCTCCAGTAACGGCACTGACCTCGATAGAACAGATCCCTTTTCGCGAATTTTTTTTTCGAAGCAATCGTGAAAACGTCGGCCACTGCAAATTCAAGTGAAACTGCACCATGCTCCTCCTTGTCACGATTGGCGCCAGGGGTCCCTCGTCCAGGGTCATGTGATCCAGCAGCGGGGTATGTTCGAGGAGCCTTGCCTCACAGGTGGGAGTGATGTGGGGCCTGTGACTTGGCTGCAAAAAAAAATTCACCTTTTCCGAAAAATTTAGAGAATAAGAACTTCATCCTGCCTACCCCACGCCGTATCGGCTTCTTTCTTCTGCGCCTCCTTCAGCTTCCCAACCTCAACCTCCTTCCCTCACCCCGACGCATCATTCATCATGGCCGACGAAGTATACGACGGTGCCATTGGCATTGATCTGGGTATGCTCCAAACCCCGCACTTTCAAGTGCCTTCGTGGCCCATCATTGGGCGCACTTTTCCTGACCGCAACTCGTGATATCTAGGCACCACCTACTCCTGCGTTGCCACGTACGAGGGCACCAATGTCGAGATCATCGCCAACGAGCAAGGTAGTTTTACCACGCCGTCGTTCGTATCCTTCACCGAGAATGAGCGCCTGATCGGTGAGTCGGCCAAGAACCAGGCCGCCATGAACCCTCGCAACACCGTCTTTGACGTGAAGTATGTTTCTCTTCTTAAAAAACCCAGCCTCTCCAATATCTAATAGCTGATTCTCTAGACGTCTCATTGGTCGCCGCTTCGACGACCCGACTGTCAAGAAGGATGCCGAGTCGTGGCCCTTCAAGATCATTGACGATGGTGTTGGCAACCCCAAGGTCGAGGTTGAGTACCTTGGTAGCGCACACTCCTTCACCCCCCAAGAGATCTCAGCTATGGTTCTCCAGAAGGTTCGTTTACATGGATTGCATCCGAACAGAACAAAAACTGATCCATTTGCCTACAGATGAAGGAGATTGCGGAGGTGAAGCTCGGCAAGAAGGTTGAGAAGGCCGTCATCACCGTGCCCGCCTACTTCAACGACAACCAGCGCCAGGCTACCAAGGATGCCGGTGCTATCTCTGGCCTGAACGTCCTCCGTATCATCAACGAGCCTACCGCCGCTGCCATTGCCTACGGTCTTGGCTCCGGCAAGTCTGGCAAGGAGCGCAATGTCCTTATCTACGATCTTGGTGGTGGTACTTTCGATGTTTCCCTCCTTAACATTCAGGGCGGTGTCTTCACCGTCAAGGCCACCGCCGGTGACACCCATCTTGGTGGTCAGGATTTCGATACCAACCTTCTTGACCACTGCAAGAAGGAATTCACCCGCAAGACCAAGAAGGAGTAAGCTTCCCGACCTTCTAGCTTTCTAGCACAGCGACCTCATGCTAATGTTTCACATAGCCTTTCTGGCGACCCGCGTGCACTTCGGAGACTCCGGACTGCCTGCGAACGTGCGAAACGCACTCTTTCTAGCGGTGCCCAGACCACCATTGAGATTGACTCGCTCTTCGATGGAGAGGACTTCAACATGCAGATCACTCGCGCCCGTTTTGAGGACCTCAACGCCAAGGCCTTCGCCGGTACCCTTGAGCCCGTTGCTCAGGTCCTGAAGGATGCCAGCATAGAGAAGAGCGGTGTCGACGAGATCGTGCTGGTTGGTGGTTCTACCCGTATCCCACGTATCCAGAAACTCCTCAGCGAGTTCTTCGACGGCAAGAAGCTCGAGAAGAGCATCAACCCCGACGAGGCTGTTGCCTATGGTGCCGCTGTGCAGGCCGGTATCCTCTCTGGCAAAGCCACCTCGGCTGACACCTCTGACCTTCTCCTTCTCGATGTCGTCCCTCTGTCGCTCGGTGTCGCCATGGAAGGCAACATCTTTGCCCCCGTCGTTCCCCGCGGTTCCACTGTCCCCACCCTTCGCAAGAGGTGAGTACTTCCTGATGCCTGGCACAAGCTTTTATCTCGGCTAACGCGTGAACAGGACCTTCACCACTGTTGCCGACAACCAACAGACCGTTCAGTTCCCCGTCTACCAGGGTGAGCGTGTCAACTGCGAGGACAATACCTCACTGGGTGAATTCACTCTTGCCCCCATTCCTCCCATGAAGGCCGGCGAGCCTGTCCTTGAGGTCATCTTCGAGGTCGATGTCAACGGTATCCTCAAGGTTACCGCTACCGAGAAGACCTCTGGTCGCAGCGCCAACATCACAATCGCCAACTCAGTCGGCAAGCTGTCGTCCAGTGAGATTGAGACTATGATCACCGGTAAGCACCCTTGGCCCGCCACACTAAGTCGGAGACTAACGAGCCCGTAGAAGCCGAGAAGTTCAAGAGCAACGATGAGGCGTTTAGCAAGCGCTTCGAGGCCAAGCAGCAGCTCGAGTCATACATCTCCCGCGTCGAGGAGATCATCTCTGACCCCACTCTGTCGCTGAAGCTCAAACGTGGCCAGAAGGAGAAGATTGAGCAGTCTCTGAGCGAGGCCATGGGCCAGCTCGAGATTGAGGAGTCGTCTGCTGACGACCTCAAAAAGAAAGAGCTCGCTCTCAAGAGACTGGTCACCAAGGCCATGTCCTCGCGGTAAATGGGGTGAAAGTTAGGAATGACCTGGGACCTTGTTTTGACATGGTTGGGACGGGACACGGAACAAGACGCAATGCAGCCTCTTCTTGGCTGTCTGATGGGAGGCGTCTTTGTTTGGTTCTTGTAGCGGACAAAAGGTTTCGGGGCGGAAAAGCCCCTTGCGGCGTTCTTGCTCTGTCGTTTCTCGATGGCGAGGAGGCCCAAGATTGATGACCAGGTTTCTTTTTCTTTATCGCGTGGCTCGCTAATGGCGACCATCTCATGACCCAATATCTCGGCGCAAAGCATGTAGACTACAGGGGTTAATCAAAAGTGACGTACAATCCTTTCCGATGCCGGTGTCTTTTTTTGGGTTGTTGTTGACTGATGGACCTTTGGGACTACTAACGAATGCGTGTGCTGGCGCAAAATTCACCCGCCGAGCCTCAGCCTCTCGGCCGCGCTTATCTCCATACTCGGCGCTGGAACGCCAAGACGGCCCATACCGGCGATCACAGATCTTCTTCATCTGCCGAGCTGCACTGCTCGAGATGAAATGCGAATCAGGCGCGCAAGAGAGTAAGTATATCCGTTGCGTCGTCTCCTGACGCGAAGACCCAAGAAAACAAAATTGTCAGATGTCTCATCGAGGCCGACATCGCCGTAAATTTGTCTCTGTTTGCCTCTCATGTCGTCGGGTTGGTGCCATTGGTGCGTGGGTAGTGGGGAAATATTAAGGTTGGTCAGCCCTAGATTCCACTTGCTCTCACTTTTTCCTTGGCCGGAATCCAATAGCTGCGAACCAGTACTTTGCTTATTGAGAACCTTACGGGCCGGTCCTGGTTTCGGGTAGGGGATTTTGTCAGCACCAAACCCGATTATCATATCTACGGAGCAATCGCCAGCAAACCTTCAGAGGGAACAACGCGCACGTTGCTAGGACGAATGACGAATCGAGGACCCACCCTCAAACCGCCCCAGTCACCATATTGGAGAGTGTAACCAATGGATCAATCCCATGCCCCATACAAAGTAGCAGGAACAATACCACTACTCCACCTGTTTTCCCAACCGCAGCCGCTGGCAGGTTTGCTAATGCCAACACCGCCAACCTCATTTTTCTTTGGATAAAGCAACGCAACGACAACAAGCAACACATCCCCCCTCACAGCATTCCATGCGAGGCTAGGTACATCCAGGCAAACGAGATCTGCCACTAGCCGCCTTGGCGACAGCGCATTGAGATTTCGCCAAGCTTCTTGTGTTCTCTCAAGCATTTCTTGCCCGCTCCTCCTCTTCCCTCCACCGTCCCCCGTGCCCCTCAGTGCTAGCACAAGGCAGAGGTGGATATGCCATGTAGATTGCAGAAATAATTTATTGAGGGGAAAACATACTATTCCATACCGGGCAAAACGATAACAGCTGGGCTTGGTATAATATGATGGGGGAGAGACACTGGGCTGCGGGGAGGGGGAGTTTTGTGGACAAAATAACGAGACAAAGGGGGGACAGGCAGATGAAATGGGGAAACCCCCATGCTTGCCCATATCGCATCTCATCGGAGAGTTCAATTCCGAAAAGCTTGGCTTTCTTTTGGTATTCATCATCGACAGAGACATTATACATGTTCACATGGATGGATACACTGCATCACATATTGTACGGATTCGGTAGATGCGAAATTTGTGAAACTTGGGGTAGGAAACAAGATACCGCTATTCAGACATGGAGAAACACAGGAGAAGAAAAATATGAAAGGGGGTGATGTGTGGACATTTCGGTTTGCAAGCAGGAATCGATGTGTCTGTGGAGGTGGGGGTTCGGAAAGCCCACACACAGCCCACATATAACTAATCGCGGGAGACCAAAAAGGGAAGGGAAGAAAGAGGTCAACAACGACCCATAGCTCTTCTGCCCACCACACCCGCCACCTCTCTAGTGATCCATGCCTGCCTGCACCCGCGCTGACAGTTTGCATAGGTGCGTTTCCATGAAGTAATGGCCCGCCCAAGCTACACCATCAGGGTCCCACGATGTGATGCGGCCAGCGTGGTGGTCCAAACACTAACAGCTAGCTAGGCTAGGCTCACAAGACAGAGGAACCAATTCAAAATACAGCCACACATACAGCGGTAGAAAGTGTGGGTGCCTTGCCAAATTCATTCAGAGCTAGCTACCTGTCCTGCTTTGCTCTTCATGGCCGCCCAGACCGTGGGCCGAAGGGCTGCACAGGATATCCCTCCTTCCCCAAGTCATGTACGACCCTCCAGGTAAAGGACCCTGCTTGATGCCAAATTCACTGACCGTGGTGCCTCCTCCCATTCCCTTGCTCGTGTCAAGGAAGTGCCGTTTGTCCCGGGAAAGAAAATAGAACCAAAATGCTTTTTTTTGTAGATGCTTGGCTATCCGTAGTCGCCGAAAATGCAAGGAGAAACCCAATGAGCACATGGCGTGCCCCTTCATACGTAAGACATGGAAAGAAACGAAACGGGGTTGCCTGAGGAGCAAGATCATTCCACGGCGACTTCGAAGAAATCGCCCTTAGACTCGTCTTGGTGCTCGCCATAGTGAACAGGTCCCAGCTTGAGGAAGCGGAAGCCATTCTTAGATCCGTCGCTGCTGAGGCTCGATGTGCGACGCTTAGTCTCGTCTTTCTTGGTAACCTCGGCGAGAGTCTCAGCAGTGAGCGGTTGCTCCGCCTCCTTAGTCTTCTGGGCACGAGGGTACGAGTCGGACGTATTGGGCGCGAGAGACAAGAAGTTGGAGGGCCGGCGAGGCCGGAATTCCGCCATTGTCGACATGGTGGTATGGTGGTGGTGGGGGATCTGGTCTCAAAGAGGGTGTTGTTGGGCGCTGGGCGCTACTTGGTGAGAGACAGAGGGGTTCTTGTCAGGAACTTGGGAGCGTGGAAACAAGCGACCGAGACCGGGGAGAGGGAGCAGGCAGGAGGGCAGGAGCAGGACAGTGGGAGGATGGGAGAGAAAGGGAAAAAAGAGTTTGACCGAGGGGAAGTGGATATGCGTCTTAAATGCACTTTCCCAAGCGCTGGAAATCGTCATCAGCGGTAGCTTCCATGTCTTTGTTCGCGCGGTGCTCCGCAAGGTTGCTCACATGACATGTGTGGTAATTCCCCGTTGCGCAGCTCAGCTCGTCCCACAGCAGCATATGACCGCAATGCCGGCGGGGGCGGGGATCCCTGATTGGGGCTCGACCGGGGCCAGGAGCGTGGCCTGTGTGAGGACGATGAGCGACACGTGGGGTCGCAATTGGATTTGATAAAAAGTAATGGCAAGCGAAACTGAAAGTTGTTGAGCCTCCGCTATCCGCGCTGACCGCGGCAATCTGCTTGGCTGGAACCATCGCGGCCGTTGGAGCGCTACAAAGGCGGCACCACCATGACGCCAGATGTTCGTCCCATGGTGGGATGATTGAAATTAGGGTCAATGAACGTTTGATATCTGGGGAATGTGGAGAAGAAGGAGGCTCTGTCGCATGCCTGCACTTTCAATGCTTCCAAGTCGGCACGGCGTACCTTAACGTCGGGTCTGCCATGGCCTTGATTGGTCCCCGGAACCCTTCTCGAGGATATTTCGGAAGCTATGTCGACCGTCAGTTGATCGAGGCTGTGGGGCCGCGGGGGGGCCCGGCTTGGTGCCCCCTCGAATTTGACGTCAGCCCGAGGCAACCCGCGCATCTAACAGCCAAGCGCACCATGCACCACATCAACGGACGGGTGCTTTGTTTTTCCTTGCCGCCTTTTCCTCTTACCTCTGCCAGCAAAATCTGTTCCAAATTTCTGGCGCTAGACCCCGATTGCCATGGCCCCCCGAACTCGGGTGGTATAGTGCCCACACAAATTTGTTAGCGTGGAGCCCGCCCCAAGTTGGAGGGCATATCTTGGGATGGAGATGGAGAGATCATTTTACCTTCTCTTTATTTTCGCCTCTGTTCTTTGACCTGATCTGATCTCCTCCGTACCAACGCCCGGCGAACAATGGCAAAACGCCCTTGTTGACTAGATTTGGAGGCGACGAAGAAGAACATAATACCCAGCAGAACTACCACCCCCCTCCCCAGCGGGTTGAATTGGATAAAGACGTTGCCAGATCTTCCAGCGCCAGAAGCCAACAAGGTCAAACAAGGAAAGCAATGTATCTCATCACCACCATGTGGCACCCAGTTACTCGCGCTGCGGTCCGTGCCTACTCGGTCTGCGTGGCGAGAGATGTATTGCATCCATTTTTCCGCGCCTCCTGAACCAAATCACCGTGAGACGGGCGGGATTTTATATGACATGCAGACAGCTGCGGCGATGTGTGGATTTGACTGGCTACCCGAGACGGATAAGGCGGACGCTCAATGAGCCAACAGCCGGTCACTAGCGCGCGTAGTGGTTGGTGTGATATGTGTCTCGGCCAAGGCACCACAGCATGTATCTCCATCTTGACGGAACCCCCAAGATACATGCTGGTTTGAGCCCTCTCCGGGAACTGGAATCCGGTCATCATGCCCCTGCGACTCTTGGACTTGGTCAGTAAATAGCCACGCTTTGCCTATGTGGAAGCCCCTGTGTTTGACGTTTGACACACCCTGACCCAGGACCAAATGCTCGAGGACACGTTCACACCGGTGGCAAGGGAGATGCGTGAACCACGGATCGTTGGCAAAGCTCGGTGGGGTTCCAGTCCAAGGTATTTGGGCGGCACGAGCGGAAAGGGGGCAGCGCTCCACCATCTCAACTGACTGATATCCTGGCAGCGGCATATGCAGGCGTGGGCGTCCACGCCCCCTTTTCTCTGAGAAGTTCCCGCTCGGCAGGCACCCTTCGGCGAGCAAGGCGCTGTCGAACGGGATGCTAGTCTTAGGTGCTGGGGTCAGATCGAATGAATAAGAAGGCCTAGCACTGCACACGGGACTGTCATGGACTTCAAACAAGCCCCAGTAGGGCACTGGACTGGGGAAGAAGTTAACAGCTAGGTAGCCAAAGACTGATCGCGCTCTGGCTCTTACCGACACAGTGGTTCGGCGCTTACAAAACCCCCTGATTGGCAGGCACGACATGATCAAGACTCGTCACGAACTCATAAGAGTCGCGACAAACGCGGGCACCATGGTGTCCATTACGTCAAAGACCATTCTCTCCTTAGTTGCGATGTAACTGGATACTGCTGACAGTAACCTTTGGAGATGGGGGGCGGGGGCACGTTGATTTGCGATGTGCATACCGACCAGGCAACGTCGTCTCGCCCCTCTAATAACGCAGGGCGCACGGCGGAGGTACCGAGACTAGCATCATTTCCTATCTGGCCAATCCCGGGGTCGAAAAACACAGTTGGCCGTGGTCGACTACGAGAAGGATGGCTTCACCGTTAGAGAAGGGTGAGGCATCTGTTGTGTGAAGGAATAGTGCCCCGGCGTCACTGCAGGTCAGACAGAACGGGTTGCGTCAGTTGCAACGAGCACCCTCCGTTAGTTCCTCATCGCAACATGAGATGAAATGTAACATTTCAAGTGCTTGTGTTACCTGAGGGGCCTTCTGACTGGCCCTTCCCGTTAGGCACTGGTCGAAACGCAAGGGCTTGTCGCCAGGTCCTGCAAAACCGGCAAGTCCCAGAGTGTCTTCCGATGCCGCATTGTCTCCCGGAAGTCCAGCTTGAATATTCAACGCCCGGAATGGCGCATAGGAACGCCATCTAGGCCGAGCCCGTGAGAGAGGAGAAGTGTCTGATTCTCCCTGACGGGCCGGTTCAGCCGATGAACCCACCGCAACCGTGCGGCGCAAGGAGCTGAGAAATTGAAATAAATGAACGTTGTTTACAATTCAAAGTGACGGTTCCAAAGAAGCCAAGATGGAGGCCGCGAACAGGGGAACGGGGATGTTGTAAACCAGTGGGCTGTGGCGGCCAAAAACAACGGCCAAGCTGAGCTCAGGGGAGACTCGGCATGCCCTGTAGGGATCTGCCTGGCTGTTTCTTATGGCCTGGCCTTGACTTCTCGAAGCCCGGAAAAGCAGAGGCAAACTGGTGTGTGGGGTGGCGAGATGTCGACAATGCGGTCGTTTTCCTGGCCGAATCCCAGCAACTTGGGTCGATCAAAGCTATCGACTCCGGTTTGCAAGTTTGCAAGTTGCGGGACGAGAAGTGTGATGGCGTCGATCCCGAGCTCGACGGAGAGGGAGCGAGCACCACATTGCAAACCACGCCCTCCCCTCGGCACAAACGTTCAATTGCAGCAGGTCCTGGCGAAGTTGAGGGAAGTTGTTCACATGCGGTAGTCGCAGGTGGACTTCCAGCCCTGCGGGTCACAGATGCAGCTCTCCCGCGGAGCAGCCTGCCGCGAGCCCATTGGCTGCTGGATGATAAGATGCACGGACCATTACCGCCAAAACGTCCGCCTCCTTGCCCGGGCAGGGCGGATTCTTTTCCATTACCAGCAGCGCGGGCGACTGACCAACAAGAGATTTTGAAGATGTCTCAAGCAGCACAATGGGACCGAGCAACTCGGCGCAACCCCCCGATTTCGTTATCCTCCGAGACGCCAGCGGGAAGCAGATCTCAGCCTGGAGAGCCTTGAGGATTGACGGACAGTGGAGACGGTGGCTAGTCACTGCCAAGGCCCGCCCAAACGCACATCTCAAAAACGGTTTGTGCCCTGTTACTGGTGTGAGTTAGCTGGCGGCGTCTAAGTCTCTGCAGCTTGCTGCATCCACAGTGCGAGGATGACCCACAAACGACGGCTGCTTTCTCTGGTTTGCGCAGCGACACACCGTTGGGCCACGACCCGACCGTGACCCAATTTTGCTTGATTGCCAAGGGCAAGCATTGTAAATTCTAGATGGGCGTGGTCCCAAAATTACGAGAGGTCGCCGCGATGGCCCCCCATTGCTCTGTCTTGACATGGCCGCACAGTATGCGGCCATTTTCCCCAGCCTCGGGTTTCCCTCCCTGCGCCTCACAGCAGAACCACAGGGCGACGCCGTTCTCGATAGAGAAGAAGCATCTCTTAGCTATCCCGCGTCTGATGAGCTCGCAGCCTGTCGATAGGCTAGATTTGTTCGTCCTTGGCGTCCCAGCATCTCCCCTACCTTGCAGCCTGGGCATGGGGTAGTTCTGGCTCGCCCGTGCCATCAGCCTCGACAGCAGGACGAGGGAGCAGGGCCTGGAAGAGACGGTAGATGATACGAGTTGTCTCGTCAATTTTCTCATGTGATCAATCACACAGCATGGGCAGCGCATGGGCAACGCAAGAGCGGGGACTCTGCCTACGGTCCAACTGAGAACACCCTATCAAGTATAGAGCTCCGTTCTAGGCCGACCGCTTCGTTACGGATTCGCCGCCTGTTCTTCTCCGGAAACCCGGGACAAGGCCTGCCTAAACTTCTCAGTACGGTAGGTTCAGTTCTACAATCTATCGAGAGTACAACGGCCTTGTGTGAGGACGACTCGTCTTACTACTCAGACACTCGTTGCGGCAAGCCCCAGCTGAACGGTTGAGAACAAGCACCAACAGAGTACCACCGCAGTCTTTAATCGATCCCGTCATCGTCATCGTTTTGGCTACTGCTTCTTGCCGTTGAAAAGGCACTACGGCGGCGCAACCGCAGGCGAGCCCAGGCCATGTCGTTGCTCCTTTTGACCCTAGCATGAGCCACACGGAATGCATACCCCTCCCCCCTTGGGAAGCAACCCAAGGCAATAGAAACGTCTGCTTGCTTGTTTCAACCCGCTAACATTCGGATGACCCCCTACACGGTTGCCGGTGATAGGCCAGCCGTTCAATGACCCTTACCCCCCAGTGTTAGTAGATCGGCCCACCCCGTTGAGTACATGCATGAAACAAGGTACTTGACAGCTACAGCCGCATGGTTTTGACGCTTCCGCGCTCGGTAATCAACACACCACGTTTGCTGCTGCCGCTGCTGCTGTCTTCGATCAGTGCCAACAATCCTGGCCCAACTTGTTCTCGCCGCGCCTACCCTGACCTCGGGCCTACACACCAAACCAGGCTCCTTGATGCTTGCCTTTCGGGTAGGGAAGCAGCAGCACTCGGGACGAAGCCGAAAGTACTACATTATCCGCATCTCATTGTCACGAGGCCATCCACCTGTCTTTTCTACAGAGGTATAAAGTAGGCCATCATTCCCTCTCTCACCTCTCTGTTGGGCCGCCTCTCTCGCAACCTACACCGAGGAAACATATCTCACAGTATCTCAACAGAAGAGCCTTCATTCTTACCAGTCATCGCCATCACCAACATCACCGCCACCCCCAGGGTCCCTCATCACACTTTCCCCCTTGCGACCGCGGCCTTCTTCGTCAAACGCTCCAAGCACCTAAGGCGACACTGTCAGGATGTGCGTCGAATATACCATATCGTATACAAACTGCTCCCACGTCCAGCTCCAGCTCGTTGAATGCACTGCCAAGGTCGCCTCACCATACAAGGTCTGCCCTGATGGACCTCCGCGCCCCAAGGCCCATCAGCACGAAGGTACTTGCGGATGTCCTGGACGCGCGCGCAGGAGGTACACATATTCTTTCTTTAACTAGCGAGTGGGCGACACCAGGCTTATGCTGACTTTGTCCCCTTCTCCAGGCGATAAACTAAACCCGTATCCGTGATACCATGGTTGCCCTCGCCAGGGAGTACAAGCGGCACGGCCAAATATAGTCGGTCCGCCAACGACCTCCACCAGACAAAGCACCTACGTACGCGACCATACACACAACACATATACGAAAAGACGCATACACATACTAGGGGCAGGCTCTGGCGCGGGAGCTGTTCTTAATATTTCGCTCATTTTTGGGCTGTCAACCCACCATTGAAGCCAGATCTGAACCTGGGTCTAGGGGTGGTTAGCATCAGGGGACGTTGCATGTCAACTCCTTCAGTCAAAAAATGAGTCTCGGTCTTATGGGCTCAATCTTGGTGGCTTAGGGATACCGGATTTGGGGGGCCGTGGGTGGAAATCTGACATTTCGTGCTTTACTGTAGTTTTTGATTCTGGTGCACTGCGATACTATCGTTCATTTATCGTTTCTATTGTATTTCGAGGAGAATAAAATAACTGAGCCAGCCCGGGGCACCGCCTTCCTCACGTTGCTCCCACTCCTGATTTTTGAGCCGGAAGGTGTCCCTCATCCCCACGTCTCAAAGAATGTGGCCACCAAGCAGCCATCCGGCAAGTGCCAAGGTTCCTTCCTTTCACGAAGTATATTTCTCTTTTGCTTCCCCTTCGCGTAATTTTTAATATACATTTCTGAACCCCCGCGGCCCTCATCCACCCCCAACCAAGCCGGAACTGGGAACACATAGCACAGCAACACAAGCTGCAGTATATGTTACCAAAACAACAGTAGTGTCATGATCTATGACGCACATAGGAAGATGCCTCTGGCGGTGTTGGCTTGGCGGGGGAACAGAAATGAAAAGAGGCCTAACCAGAGCAGGGGGGCCGTTGGTTCTGGCAGTCAGCCAGGATTATAAAGCCTCATCTAATAGTGGCCCTGTAGGGCTAGGAAGACAACCTTTCCCGCAAAGTCTTGGAGGGGACTGAGGGAAGCAATCGACACTCTGCGCCGCATCTCCAATCGAAGGTCTGATTAATTGGCGCAGAGTTTCTGGGCCTCTTCAGCCCTGTTGATGTTAGGTGTGGTTACTCTTGGTGAGTGTCACCACCTACGAGCAAGGTCGAAAGTAGGTCCTGCCATAAGTTGTAAATATGACATGAACTTGCCGAATACCACCTCGCGCCTTCGTCCCCTATCGTGTGACCGGCCGGCGAAAACCTCGGCGATGACACTTGAACTGGATGCGTGTGTCGTCTCTCCTCTGTCCTTGGTTCCCCATGCGTGACAGGCGCGGCCGTGAAATTGAAATGCATCTACCCTACCTCAGCAGCCGGTGCGACATGGGCGGTGTTTGGTTTGATTGATAGGTACTGGATTTCCCGCCGCAGGACCCGCATCTAGGTTCGTCCCGCAATAGGCGGGCCTAAGAGCTTTTGGAAACAAAGCGTTGTTGCGGTGCAGTTGGTGGCTGTGGTTTTGCTTTCATATCATATATCTCCTTCGGGGGCAATTAAACCCGCACCTATATATGCAGAACACACCCTCTCGGTAGCCACTTAGCCTTGCCCCCGTCAATGGGAAAGCCTCGGGGAAACGCGGTTGTAGCTTGAACGGAAGCGAACTGTCTCCTGTTTTACGGAAGCCGGAGTCCATCGATGTATGGATATGGCCGTTTATTCCATCGCTTCCCGCCATTCACTTGTGATGCTAGTGATGTTTTTCGGCGCCTTGCAGTGTGTGTGAGGTTCGCTGCGCCGCATGGAACTTTTGCAGCCATGAGATCTCGCACCTCTCTGTTGGTACGACAAGTCGAGCAAGCAGAGATCTGTGAGGAGAGGCAGGCTCGGCCACGACTGAATCGGGAAACCCCAGGAAACAGAAGACTTAACGTTATGCCACCGTGTTTGTGTCGAAGTGGTTGGGGGCCAAGATTTATCAACCGCAGGTGCGGGCCATCATGTGCTTTTCGTTGAAGTGGTTCCAAGCGTTTGGGGGCCACGCGGCCGTTGACCAGTGGCCGGGTCCCATCTGATCTGGGTTTTGTTGTATCCCTGACACAGTTTCGGGAAGGATCGATCAAGCAGGTTGTTCTCGCCTTACGTGCCTTCTTCAAAGATCCTGATCGACAACGGCAAGTGCAGGGCGAGATTTGCGCGGGTTAGCTGAGTGAACCCCCAACCTTCACTGGGGCCAGGTGCAGCAAGCTGGAATCCAGTCCAGCCCGCTACGCAGAAAGTTGGGTTTGCACAGAGCAAACCGAGCTTCCACGGACCCCGACTAGCTCTGAATCACCTGCAAGTCACAGAGCTACAGGAGACAAGAAAATGTGGGCAAGCCGATGAAGGTCACAAACAAAGTGCCAAACGCAAGACGCCACGGCAAAGCCTGACGCCCCGGTTTTCGCGAGAGCTAGCGAGACAGGGGGCCTGGCTTACAGTGCGACCGCACTGTGCTGGGCAGCGGCTATTGAGGGAATCACAGCAGTGACAGCGGTATCAAGTAGTCGCACACTGCCCGTCATGAGGTGGTCAGTTCCTTTCGCATTTGGTCTTGAGGTCCCTGCAGTGCTTTTTTCGGAATGAAGGAAGACGGACAGCTGCGTTGTGCAAGTAGTCGTGAGAAAGTCTCCGAATTCAAAGTGCTTGAACTGAGGAAGTGCAACATGACACGAACTGTCAATGGCACACTTCCAAGAACGCAAGAACTCATTTTCGAGAAGCAAGTTTTCGTTGTGCCTGATGTTGTTGACCGTTGTCGCGTTTGGTGTCCCGTGCAACTCGGGTCAGCCATCCGAATCAAGAACTACAGTCGTGGTTGGCTAGCAGAAGTGGAGTGAGGAAGTGGGGAAAACGGTGCGTGAGGATCCTCCCGCTGGCGAAAACGGTTGCTCGCTGGGTTCACAATGACGTGGTTCATCAAGCATGGCATGCCCCAGAGCAAGGGACCGGAGTGACAGGCAGAAAGATAAGGCACGCCATGGATGGACTGAGCGCAGTGCCGGCGGCCCCAGTTCCACAACGTCGAACAGAATATGTCCGAAAATATGTTTGTGCGAGGAGGAAGGCAGTTCGCTTGCATGCGCTGCGGCCAGCCTCTCGCTCGAATTGGCGTGGCTCAAATGGGGTGTTGATACCGACGTAGAAAGAAGTGGGAGAAGAGCTGTCTATTCAGTCACACCTGCCTCAAACGGTTCCAGGGCTACGAAGTATCACTGGTTCCAATACTCTTCTGAGACTCACTGAGGGTGTACGTTTGTGCTTGGCTTGTGTAAAGGTATTAAAAAATGGAGTGACGGTCCGTTGTTGGTCTAGCAGCGGAAATTCCCATGGGATACGACATGGGTGATTGGCATAACTCTTCCAGGTTCTTTTCCATTTAAGAAAGGCCAATCAGAATCCTGAGTCGTACACCACCTGCACAAGACCATCCTTGAGAAAAGTTTCGGGTGTCATTGCCGTCTGCCTACGGTTGAGATGCGCCTGGTCCAGCCCTGTGTGCCACAGACCGGAGTACCCTCCTGTTACTCCGAGGGGTACGGATCGACTTCAAGGCGGCAGATGGATGATAGTGCTCATGAATAACGAGTGAAAAGGACACGTCATAAGTGTATGCTGCAAAGCAATCAGGGGATGACCGCGACCCATCTCAGTGGGCCTTGCGGCTCGGAGGCATGAGACGACGTCGACTCCCTTCCGATGGAGTGGAGATAGAACTTTTTCCAGCTGATAAATCGAAGAACCCTTCAATATCATTCGGCCTTCTCTAATGAGAGACGAGAGAGGCACGGAGAGCATCGGATGGATTTTAGGCCCGCAAACTTCCGCCCGCCTTGAAGACTCTTGTGGGCTGGATCCTGGGCTCCAAGGATGAAAGATAGAAGTGTCGTCGACATGCTCCTATTTCTGTTTTCGTGGCCGACTAAAAGCCGATCTGGAGCTCGGTTCTCGATTAGCGCCTAGGGTATAACACCACGAAGCCCCAGTAAAGCCAAGGACATGTCCTCCCGAGGCTAACCTCCCCGTTCGCACCGCGAGAGACACCCATCCCCTGACATCCGGCTATCCTTCACCAGCACACACTTGTTCACCTAAGCCACGGCAAACAATCTCGCATGTCTTCGCAAAGGCAAACGAATGAACGCGCGCATCTGCATAATTATACAGGGTCAACTGTAACCATGGAGGCCTAACGAAGCGGCCTGATCTGCATACATGGTCGCTCTTCCGGCCGCATCAAGTGCATCGGCGATGACCGGACGACCACTTGTCGGTCAAGTGAAGGAATTTGCCCCGCTGGCTGGCACTTAGCTTCATCGTGTTGGGCTGAGATTGCCATAGGCCAACCCAAGTCAGGGAGGCACCGAAAAGCAACACGGTTTATTTCATCAACTCGATTCGTCTGCCTGTCTAACTCGAGGTATAGCAGAACGATTTCAGGGTCCATCTCGCCCTTACTTAGTACACAGTACTTGTACAAGATCATTACCTCTCCGCAAATCTCCCCCTGTCCCGTACCGAACTGCCTATGACCAATCTTGAAGGCTCTCCCAACCCGGCATGAACCCATGTCTAGGGGAATCTTAATCGCATCTTGCACTTTTTTTTTCCCTACCTGCGGAGCCCATTGCCGGTTCTATGAACAACGGGACCATTGGCTTGCGCGCGTATATTCCGAAAGAAAAAAGACTCCCAAAAGACTTCAAAAAAGACACGCCTCAAAAATCAAATGGTATGGCACAGCTCGCTCCAAGAAAGCCATCCGATGCGTCAAAGGAAATCAGTCATTAGCTGGTGAAGTTGGTGAGCTGCAAATATTTAGTTAGCCAGTGACTTCCACTTCCTATACCGCTTGAACACTTACTATTGATCCCCGCTTCCTCCAGACGCGCCACGACCAGGAGTTCTAGGCGAGAATGAAGGAGACGTCGGAGAGTAGCCGGGGCTTGTCGGTGACATTTGCTGTCCCGGAGAACGCTGGAAAGAAGGGCTCGTGGGCGAGTAGGCATCCGGCGAGGTTGGTGACCACGTTGGTGAGGCAGGAGAGTAGGAGGGCGAAGTCGCCCGGAAGTTGGGAGAGGCGGGACTATAGCTGGGGCTCGTCGGGGAGTACGACGGCGAAGTCGGCGAGTTGAACTGCGCCGGAGAGGTAGGCGAGTAGTGTCTCGCGGCAGCGGGCGAAGCCGGAGAGTAGCTAGGCGATGTTGGGCTGTAATTGGGGCTAGTCGGACTACCGGGCCTCAGCATCGGCGACGTCGGAGAGAACGAGGGTGACGAAGGGCTAAACTGCGGGCTCGAGGCGTACCGACCACCAACGTCAAGTAGGGGGGATGTAGGGGAGTAACCAGCAGCGGGCGAAGAAGGCGAATAACCGCCGTAACTTCCAAACGGCGAAGTCGGTGACGTGGAAAATGGGCTGGTGGGACGCGGGCTGGTGACCGAGTACGGGTTAGCGGTCGCTGAGCCGAAGCCGCCACCGTACTCGGTCGCGAAACCACTCGGGCTGTCGGATCCGGCACCCTGGATGGGGGAAAAGTTGCCCATGGTAGGGGAGTAGCTGCCTCCAAGGAGACCGCTGTCGGCCATTGGAGAGCCAGTATCGTAGGGGGTGGCAGCACCCTCGAGCTGGCTGCCCTTGATGGTCATTCCAGGCATCAAGCCCATGCGAGAATTGTCCGAGATAACCGTTTCGAGCATCCTCGGGTCAAGAAGAACATCAAAATGGCCAGTACCCATGGGAGCCATCTGGCCAAGCATGACGTTCTCGGAAATTCCGCGGCAATCATCCAGCTCGCCAACGGCAGCCGCTTCAAGCAAAATTTCAACAGTCTCTTCAAAGGAGCAGCGCATGAGAGCGCCCGTGTCGGCCCGGTTGATACCATGACGTGTCACGGCAGCAATACTACCTCTGTAGGTCATAACATCGACCAAAAGGGCGAGATGGCGGTGGTTGACATATGAACCGTCGAATGCCAACACGTCAGTCAGCTCTCGCATCAGCGCTGACCGAGCGGCCTCGATACCAAAGACGTCAACCACTTGCCATAGGTCGTTCGTGTAGGTTCGCCTGACATCAACGCCCTCGACTGTGAGGACTTCGCGGAGAGCCGTGCCCTGAGTGTCGAGAAACCATTCCAGCGTCTCTTCGCGAGTGGTCTCCGAGGTCAACTGGCCATTGGGCAGTTCAATCAACCTATTACGTTTATTCATGAAAGCTCTCTCAATGCCTTCAACGCCACGAAGCGTGCACCTTTCAAGCAGATGCTCTTCGAGGCGCTTGAGCATAACATCGTCTTCAATGATCGCACCGCCTTCTTCGTCCTTGTCATCACCCGCATCGCGGATGCAGCGAATACGGATAACCATCTCCTCGGCATTGTTGTCGCTGAACACGACCGCGATGTCGTTATTATAAGCATCTTTGATTGCGCGCGCAACATCTTCGACACGAAGTTCCTTGTCGAGCATCTTCTGCCGGTCAAGTGTGATTCTCAGGAGCCAGCGCGATTGGTTGTCAATAGACTGCTGGTCTGCCGAGTCTGGAATGAGAAAGTACGATTCGACCATATCATAATCTTCCGGAATGCGGGTGTCGGTAATGTCCGGATCGTAGTAAATTTCTGTTACAGCCGTGACGGAGCGAAGGTTCGTGTGCTCGACAACACTGCGTAACTTCTTGGATTCCTCTTGAGTAGCGCCTTCCGTGTCCAGATACACGATCATGGACGGCGTCTTGATGTTCGAGGCAACGTTGAGAATCTCTTTGAGCCGTGGGACACCGAGAGTGACGTTCTTGGACGAGACACCGGCGAAGTGGAACGTGTTGAGCGTCATCTGAGTCGCGGGCTCTCCGATGGACTGAGCAGCCAAAACACCCACCATTTCGCCGGGAGCAACCGCCGATCTTGACCAACGGTTTTCGATCTCTCCCAACACATGCTGAAAACCGAGTTTGTTCAGTTTTTGTCTCACCGCCAAGAGTTTGAACGCCAAGCGAGACCGCAACTGGGCCTTGAAGAAAATGGTGGCGTTGTAGTTTGCCTCTATCGAGAGCGGGTCTTCACCGCGCACGGCAATCAATCGGTCAAGCAAGGCCCGGACGGCGGGAATGACATCTTTGGGTGTCAAGTCGCTGCGCTGACCCTCGTCAACCTTGAAAAGTTTCTTGGCAGTCTCGACAATACGGATGACGTTGAGAGGAAGTTGCATCATTGTGTCTCCCTTGCCCCGGATGTTGATGCCCCTGATGAGTTTGCGATCGGCCACCAACTGCTCCCATTCCTGGTCAAGGAGTTCTTGGGTGGTGGGGTCGCTTTGCATTTCCCTCCCATATTCGAGTTTGGCAAGGTCAGCCGCGGATCGAGCTTCGTCCATCACATCGAGCCGGAAAAGTTTCTCGAATTGATCGTTGGAGCTGTTGACAAAGTTGACATTTTGTTTCTCAATGGCAATTCCATCCAAACCGTCTTCACCATAGACGAACTGAATGATATCGCCGAGGGAGTTCCGGACAGTTCCATCATACTGGGCCGCCGCATCTTCAAGAGCCTTGACAAGACGACGCTGAATGTAACCAGTCTCGGCCGTCTTCACGGCGGTATCAATAAGGCCTTCTCTGCCAGCCATGGCGTGGAAGAAGAACTCGGAAGGAGTCAAGCCGCGAAGATAAGAGTTCTCAACGAAACCGCGAGCTTCAGGAGAATAATCGTCTTTGGTGAAGTGGGGCAGTGTCCGGTATTTAAAACCAAAGGGAATACGCTTGCCTTCGACGATCTGCTGACCGACCAAGGCTGTCATCTGCGAGATGTTGATAGTCGTACCCTTGGATCCGGACCGGGCCATGGTCACGGCATTGTTGATGTCTTTCAAGCTGCCCTCAGTGGTACTACCGGCATTGTCGCGGGCCGTGTTGAGGGCTTTGGAGACCTTGTTCTCAAAGGTCTCTCGGACGCTCATGCCAGGAAGCGCTTCAAGCTCATTATTAGTAGCTTCTTGCGTCAGGCGGCGAACATCCTCTTTCTCCTTGTCAATGACTCCCTGCACCTTTGCAATGGTCTCGGCGTCGGGGATGGTGTCACCGATACCAATGCTATGACCGTTGTGAAGCAGCCAGTAGTTCACGACTCGCTGGCAGCTGTTCAGGAAGTTCATGGCACCATAAGGGCCCAGCTCGTTGTAGCAGAGATGAACCACGCCTCCAGCAGCAGCGCCGACATTCTTCTTTGTCAGCAGGCCGTACATGAGCTCGCCTTGCTGGATGAGGAGGCCTTCATCTTTCAGTGGGTGGTTGCTGTCAGCTTTGTCCTTGGATGCAGCCACATTAAGGTTGATGATCTTGGGAATAATCATGCTGACAATCTGTTTCCCAGTCCACCGAGGGCGAGGCTTGTAAATCGCTGGTCGAGGAATGATGCCGTCCCAGTCGGGAACCCAAAGCATCAGGTTCATGACTTGCTCCTTGGTCATGAACACGTCGCGCCGACACATTTTGTAAACACCAGCCAGGGTATCCTGGACAATGCCCATCAGGGGGCTATTGCGCTGGGGCGATACAATATTTAAAGGGACCATGCAGAGCTCCTTGACTTCGGCACGTGTCTCCTCGGTTTGTGGAACGTGGAGATTCATTTCATCACCATCGAAATCGGCGTTGTAAGGAGATGTGACGGAAAGATTCAGCCGGAAGGTCGAATAAGGCATAACACGAACCCGATGACCCATCATAGACTCCTTGTGGAGCGAGGGCTGACGGTTGAAGATAATGAAGTCTCCGTCGATCAAATGGCGTTCGACCTTCCATCCGT
>Ga0247760_1000670_pt1 | contig 36156 bp, 31 predicted proteins | sample UWRJL171409R4_FD_179936 | JGI IMG/M metagenome (GOLD analysis project Ga0247760, IMG submission 179936) | Plant litter microbial communities from Arlington Agricultural Research Station in Wisconsin, United States - UWRJ-L171-409R-4 | ecosystem: Environmental > Terrestrial > Plant litter >... | reverse complement strand
CACCGTAGACAGGATAGACGGGGTAGCCGTAGGGATAGCCATAGAGGGGGTAGCCAAAACCCATCCCCACGCCGTAATACCCGCGAGCGTAGTATCCGCCGTAGTACCCGCCGCCGTAGTAGTGCCCGCCACCGTAATGGCCACCACCACCGTAGTGGCCGCCGCCCATGCTGCCGCCGCCCATGCTGCCGCCACCTGACGGACCGCCGCGGCCACCGCTGAAGGTGTGCTGGGCCACTGCCGTGGCCGGCAGGGCGACGCCTGCGAGAGCGAGGACCAGCGGCAGCATTGACCAACGGCTCATGGGGCGTTCCTTCCGCTCCAAAGCTAGCGCACTACGCGGAAAACGCCCAGTCCCCGCGGGTTTTGACGGTTTTGGCGATTTGTTCCCGAACTAGAAGCGCCTACGCTAGAAAAAGCGACATGAGCGGAACCCCAAGCAATCTCAAAGTATTTGCTGGTGCCTCGCACCCCGAGCTGGCCGCGGAAATTTGCCAGCATTTGGGGATCCCGCTGGGGCTTTCGCACACGGTCCGCTTTTCGAACGAGAACTTGAAGATCAAGATCGACGAGAACGTGCGCGAGCAGGATGTGTTCGTGGTGCAGACCGCGTGTTCGCCGCTGTCTGAGCACATCATCGAGCTGCTCATCATGCTCGATGCGCTTCGTCACGCCTCGGCGCAGCGCGTGACCGCGGTCATCCCCTATTTTCCGTACGCGCGCAGCGACAAGAAAGACGAGCCGCGTATTTCGATCACGGCCCGCTTGATGGCCGATCTGCTGATGACCTCGGGCGCCAACCGTGTGCTCACCATCGATCTACATTCGCCGCAGATCCAGGGTTTCTTCTCGAACCCCGCCGATCAACTCACGGCCGTGCCGGCGATTTGTGATCGGCTGGCGCAAGGGGACATTTCGAACACGGTCGTGGTCGCGGCCGACGTGGGCGAAGCGAAAGACGCCGGTCGCTTTGCGCAGCGCTTGCACTTGCCGCTGGCTTTCATCGACAAGCGCCGCAGCGGCGATGACGAGGACGCGCGTGCGGCCCACATCATCGGTGACATCGTGGGTAAGGATTGCCTGCTGGTGGACGACGAAATTGCCACAGGCGGTACGATCTTCAGCGCCACGGAGTTCTTGCTCGAGCGCGGCGCGCGCTCGGTTTCGGCGGCCATCATTCATCCGGTGCTGTCCGGCAAGGCGGTCGAGCGTCTGGCGGCGTCGCGCCTGACCCGCCTGCTGGTGACGAATACGATCCCGATCCCGCCCGCCAAGCGCTCGCCGAAGATCGAGATCTTGTCGCTTGCACCGCAGATTGCCACCGCCATCACTCACATTCACGATGGCCGCTCGGTCTCCGAGTTGTTCAACTGAACGTGTCAATTCGCCCCGCGCTGGCCTAACTCGGCGGCTTCCGAGCCTCTCTGCTCCGAACGCGCTCAGCTAATCCGCGCTCGCCCGAAAGGAGCAGCGCGGGAGCGCGCCCGAGGTGATAGGCTGGCGCTGACAATGCGGCTTTTTTCGACCTTGTTCCTGCTCGTGACCCTCACGGGCTGTCCCGACCGAACTCACGACAAGGGCCGCTCCGCGCTGCCGCCGTGCGCCAAGTTCGGCGATAGCTGCGAATTTTCACCGGGCAAGCTCGGCAGCTGTGTGATGCGCGACGGCTGCACGGGCTCGGGCAGTGAATGCTTCACCTGCCAATCGCAACATTGAAGGATCCGGGGTTCCCATGAGCAGCAGCATCTTTCCCGATCCGCCGCGGAGTTCGCCATCGTCGCCCGGACAGCGACGGGCACTCGGCATTTCGGCGTTCGTGGCGGTCGCGGCCTTGGTGGCGTTGGCCGCGCCGGTATCTTCGGGTTTGTTCTTGGGCACGTTGCTCGCCTTCTCGTTGCTCGGCACGTACGAACGGCTGCACCTGCGTTGGCAGCGCCCGACCTTGTTGGCGGCGGCGCTCGCCTCGGCCTCCGGCTTGGTAATGCTGGGTGGCCTATTCGGGATTTTGTACTTCGTGGTGATTCGCGCGGCGGTCGCTGCGCAGCGGCTGGCGGCTGGGTTTCAACCCAAGGGTTCATTCGTCAAGCTCATGCAGCGCATCGAGGAGCTCACCACTTCACTGCCGTTTGGTCCGGTGCATCTGACCGAGCGCGTGCAAGCCTGGGCCGAAGAAGCCGCGACCAGTTTGGCGCAATCACTCGGAGTGATCGCAGGCGCGACGATGGGCGGCGCGCTGACGCTGTTTTTTACGGTCATGACCACTTTTTTCGTGCTGCGACACTGGCCGGAGATCTTGTCGCGCGCCGAACGCATGTTGCCACTTCATCCGAAGCACACCCGCGTCGTGCTGTGGGAGTTTCAGAAGGTCGGCAAGGAGGTCTTCATCGGCACGATGTTGACCGGCCTCGCGCAGGGCGTCTTGGCCAGCGTGGGTTACGCGATCGCCGGGGTTTCCGAGGTCGCGCTGCTCGCGACGCTGACGGCGATCTGCTCTTTGGTGCCCGCGGTCGGAACGCTCTTGGTCTGGTTTCCGGTCGGGATCAGCCTGTTCATCACTGACCGCCCGGGCGCTGCGATCTTCTCGCTGCTTTGGGGCGGGCTCGTCGTGGTCGGTTTGTCGGACTATGTGATCCGGCCGTTTCTGGTGGGCGGCCACGGCCACGTACCGACCCTGCTCACCTTCATTGCGCTGTTCGGCGGGATCGAGGTGTTCGGTTTGCTGGGGCTGATCATCGGGCCGGTGATTGCTGCCGTCGCGCTTGCGCTACTGCGCACGTACGATCGTGAAATGTGCGCGCCCTAGCCGGGGCGATCGCGCGGAAATCGCTTGGGGACGGCTGAATCGTCAAAAATGCGTGAAGCGGGCGCGGCTTCGGGTTAGTGCTCGGGCACCATGACGCTTAGAAAAGACGTTCTCGCCCAGGCCGCCACCATCGCTCGAGGTCTTGCCATCGACGCGGTGCACGCCAGCCAAAGTGGGCACCTCGGCTTGCCGCTCGGCTGCGCCGAAATTGGCGCCGTGCTGTTTGGCCAGGCGCTGGTGCAAGCTCCCGATCATCCCGAGTGGCTGAACCGCGATCGCTTCGTGCTGTCCGCGGGCCACGGCTCGATGTTCTTGTATTCCTGGCTGTGCCTCGCCGGCTACGCCGAAGTGCCGTTGGAAGAGATCAAGCGCTTTCGGCAAATGAACTCGAAGACGCCCGGTCACCCGGAGCTGACGCACGCGCCGAGCGGCATCGAAACCACCACTGGCCCGCTGGGACAAGGGATCTCGAACGCGGTGGGCATGGCCATCTCGGCCAAGATGGCCGAGGCGCGCTTCAACACCAAAGAGCACACCATCTTCGATCACCACATCGTGTGCCTCGCCGGCGACGGCTGCATGCAAGAAGGCGTGGCGATGGAAGCAGTGGCCGTGGCTGGTCACCAGAAGCTCGACAATCTGATCCTGATTTACGATGCCAACGCGGTCACGCTCGACGCGATGGCCGGCGCCACGCAGAGCGAAGACGCGGCCAAGCGCTTCGAGGCGATTGGCTTCGACGTGCAGACCGTCGACGGGCACGAGCTGGACACCTTCTACGCCGCGTACGAGCGAGCCAAAGCGGCGGGCAGCGGCAAGCCGCAATTGATCATCGCCAAGACGCTGATCGGCAAGGGGATCCCCGAGGTCGCCGGCACGGCCAAGGCGCACGGCGAAGGCGGCGCCAAATTCGCCGCTGCGGCGCGCAAAGGTCTCGGCCTGCCGGACGCGCCCTACTTCATCTCGCCCGAGGTGCAGAGCTACTTCGCCGAGCACAAGAAGACGCAGAACGCGGGTTACGAAGCCTGGCTCAGCACCTTCAAGAGCTGGCAAGCCAAGAACCCGGAGCTCGCCGAGTTGCTCGGGACCTCGAGCGCCTCGCTGCACACGTTGGCCAAGGACACCGCACGCAAGACGCCGCCAATCGCGGAGCTGCTCGCTGCCATCCCGGAGTTCCCCGAGTCGACCAAAGTGGCGACGCGCAAAGCCGGTCAGGACGTGCTGCAGCCGCTCGCCGCCAAGACGCCGCTCTTGATCGGTGGCAGCGCCGATCTGTACGGCTCGACGCTCAACTACATCGGTGACCTCAAAGCGGGCGATGACGACTTCGAGCCCGGACACCGCTCCGGACGCAACATCCGCTTCGGCATTCGCGAGCACGGGATGTGCGGCATCCTGAATGGTATCGCCTGTCACGGCATCTTTCGGCCCAGCGGCGCGACCTTCCTCGTCTTCGCGGACTATTGCCGCGGCTCGATCCGCTTGGCCGCGCTCAGCCACCTGCCGGTGATTTACATCTTCACGCACGACAGCGTGGGCGTCGGAGAAGACGGCCCCACGCACGAGCCGGTCGAGACCATCCCCGGTCTGCGCGTGATCCCGAACTTGGACGTGATTCGTCCCGCAGATCCGGAAGAGACGGCGGGCGCGTACGTCGCTGCCTTGGATCGCACGGACGGGCCGACGTTGCTCGCGCTCTCACGCCAGGCCGTGCCGCTGCTCAGCGAGATCCCGGTCGCCACTCGCCGTGAAGGCGCGATCAAGGGCGGCTATATCGCACGCAAGGAGACCAGTGAGCTGAAGTTGATCTTGCTCTCTGCGGGCAGCGAGCTGCAGCACGCGCTGAAGGCAGCCGACACGCTCGGCAGCGGCACGCGCGTGGTAAGCATTCCCTGCTTCTCGCGCTTCGAGCGTCAGTCGGCCGAGTATCGCGAGCAGGTTTTGCCGAAGGCTTGCCGCAAGCGCGTGTCGATCGAAGCCACCGTCTCGTCCACCTGGGACGGCTACGTAGGCCTGGACGGCATTACCCTCGGCATCGACCGCTTCGGGATGTCCGCGCCTGGAGGCGAAATCATGAAGGCGCTCGGCATGACCGCGGAGCATGTGGTCGAAGCGGCCAAGACGCTGGGCTGAGCTTTCCGCTCGGTTGCACCAAGCAGCAAAAGGCGCGTCGAGCGAATCGCTCGGCGCGCCTTTTTGCTTGGTAGTGCTCGGGAGAGTGAAGCTCAGCGATTCGAGTTTTGGCGATCTTCACCGCGCAGCTCTTGCGCGCGGCCTTCGACCTCCAAGCGCTCGTTGTCGAGCACGGCGCCAACGCGGTTCTTCACGGCGCCCACGGCCTTCTCGACACCGCCCTTCGCGCGTTCGGCGGCCTTGGCGGCTTCTTGCTTGGCTTTGCCTCCCAGCTCGCGCGCCTTGCCTTCGGCCTCCATGCGCTCGTTGCCGATCAGCTTGCCGACGCCGCCTTTGATTTTGCCGCCGATCTCCTCAGCAGCACCTTCCGCACGCTTGCTATCGTTGCTCATGACGACTCCTTGATGATTCGGACGGCTATGTCCGTTGACGAGCATCAGTAGAGCAATCCGCGTGCCGAGCTCTTTTCCCCGCGTTTCTCGCGGGTTTCCAAAAACGCGCTGTGGCGTGCTCCCCCCTCAGGGGCACTTCGCCGCAGAGCCCGGTATCAACCGAGGACGTGCGCTGCCACGAGACGATTATTTTTCGATCAATAATTCGAGCGTTTGCTTCACTTCGTTGCGCAGCGCGACGATGAGGACGGTCATGCCGCCGACGATCACGCTGGCGCCGCGCGGGCCCTGAACCGAACCGTCGGGCGCGTAAAGTCCGGCGAACACGCAGGACTTGGGGAATTCAGGCATGGCGGCGATCTCGCTGATGGTGCGACCCACCACTCGGCTGGTGTCGGGGATCACGATCTCGAACGCTACCGACTCGCCGTTGCCGAGCAACATGGCGTGCAGCACGGCCTCGTACTCGATCGCCGCTGCTAGTGAGCCGATGAAGATTTCGGTCTCGGACAAGATGCGGGTCACGCCTGCGGCCAGATAGACGGGGCGATATTCCGGATCGCGCATGCGCACCATCACGCGCGGCACCTGCGCGAGCTTCGCCAAGGAAGCAACGGCAAGGTTGTCCGCGTCGCGATGCAGCATGGCCACCACCGCTTCCGCGTGGCGAACTTCGGCCTCGGTCAGGATCGCGGAATCGGCAGCGTCTCCCGCGAGCGCCACGATGCCTAGCTGATCCTTGACCCGAGCACAGACCACGGGGTCCCGATCGATGACCGTCACCAGATGCCCCGCCGTGGTCAGGTAACCCGCGACGCTGAGCCCGGCCCGGCCGGCGCCCGCGATCAAGATGCGCATTCAGCTTGCTCCTTTGTCCGGCAGCGCGGCTGCCACGATTTCTGTGTCGAGCTCGGCGGCTCGCGCTTCGGCGGTTTCACTGCTGATGATGCCGCGCCGCGCGGCGTCCATGAGCGCGGTCTTTTGTCCGGTGAGCACGGCCAGATCGGACAAGTGATCCGGCTCGGCCTCCGCGGTCGGCGCGCGCAAGATCTGCTCTGCGGCGATGATTTGGCGCTGAAACGCGGCCCAACGCTCGGCGTGCTGCTTGCGCGACAAAAGGCCTTCGGTGAGCAAGGTGTCGAGCTCGGTTTGACCGCGCCGCGCGCTGATCAAGGTCGCCCGCGCCAGCTCGGTGCCGGCATTTTGCGTCTGCACCTGCACGCCGAGCCAGATCAAGACGCGCCGGAACGGAAGCCCCTGCGTGACCAGGGTGAAGAAGGTCACGCCGAACACGATCGCGATCAGCCGCTCGCGAAACACCAGCGACGCCGGCAGCGCCAAAACAGCGGCCATCGACAGCGCGCCTTTGATGTTGCCGAAGACCATCACGTGCTGCCAGCGGGTAGGCACGATTTCTGCGCGCAGCGCGCGCAGGACGCCGAAGCAGCCGTACACCGCCACCGCTCGCCCGGCGTGCATCGCGATCAACGCCAGCACGACCGTGCCCGCCTCTTGCACCAGCAGCTCGGTGCGAAGTTGCATGCCGACGAGCAGGAAGATCCAGACGTTGAGCACGAAGCCCGCGGTCTCCCAGAAGCCGTGCAAGGCCAACACGCGCGACGGGCCGAGCACATCGCGGGCGGCGCGGCTCACGAAGACGCCGACCACCACCACCGCAATCACGGGCGAAGCGTGCACTCGCTCGGCGGCCAGGGAGGTGCCGAAGACCATCACCAAAGAGGCCAAAATCGCCGTCAAATTGTCGGGCGTGTGGCGCAGCACGATCGCGCCCAGGGCGCCAAAGCCCGCGCCCAAGGCCACCCCGCCCACGATCGCGACGAGCAACGCGCGCGCCGCGTGACCGAGATCCAAGTGTCCCTGCGCCAAGATCGCGGTGGTCACGCTGACCAGCACGAGCGCGGTGCCATCGTTGAATAGGCTTTCGCCCTCCATGATCGCCGCCAAGCGGTGCGGCACGCGTACGCTGCGAAATGCCAAGAGCACGCTCACCGTATCGGTGATGGACAACAGGGCGCCGAGCAGCAGCGCCGCGCCAAACGGCAAATCGAGCGCCCAGGTGGCGACCGCGGCGGTGGCCAGCAGTGACAGCAGTACGCCGGGCGCGGCGAGCGCCAAGATCGGGCGCTGCGCCTGACGAAGCCCGCTGGAATCGGTGAAGAGCGCGGCCTCGAACACCAGGATCGGCAAGAACACGATCAGAATCACTTGCGGATCCATGGGCGTGATCGGCAAGGCATGCAGGAACACCAGCGCGGCGCCCACGAGCACCAAAGCCACGTTGTACGGGATGCCCACGCGCTTGGCGGCAATGGCTACCGCCGAGCCCACCGCGATCACGAAAAGGATGGGTTCGAGCTGCTCTTGCACGGCAGCGGAGTGTCGCACAGCCCCCTGCCTCATCCCAAGCGCCACGCGACCGAGATCGCGCTATGCTGCGCGCGCCCATGACCGAACAACGCTTTCCCTGTCCTGCCTGCGGGCACCTGGTCTTCGACGAGGGGCCGGGCTCGGACGACATTTGCCTAGTCTGCCTGTGGGAGGACGACTTGACGCAGCTCCGCTGGCCGGCGCTGGCCGGCGGCAAGAACCAGGTGTCGCTCAGCGAGGCCCAACAGAACGTGGTCAAGCTCGGCGCGATCGAAGAGCGCTTCGCTGGTGATGTGCGCCCAGCGACCGCGGAAGAACCGCTCGATCCGTCATGGCGCTTGATTCAAGACTCCGATCCCTTCGAAGCGCCGGACGACAGCGCTCCCTGGCCCGAAGACGCGACCACGCTCTACTACTGGCGCCCGACCTTCTGGCGCGCGCGTCAAGCCGACGCCTGAGCTCGGGCGCGGCGGTTAGCTGCGGTCGCCCTGGATCCGCAGCAGCAAGCGCTCAATCTTGCGCATCAACAGTTGGGCGTCGGTCTTCTCCACGTAATCTTCCGCGCCCAAGGAGATGGCGATCCGGCGTTCACTGTCTAGGTCATGGCGCCCAGACCAGATCAGCACCGGGATCCCGGCCGTGCGAGGTTCGGCCTTCAGCTGAGCCAACACGTCGCGACCATCGGCGTCGGGAAACCCGATGTCGAGGACGATCAAATCCGGCATGGACTCGAGCGCCATGGACAGCACGGCCACCCCTTTTCGGACCTGCACGAGTTGGTGACCAAACTCCGTGGCGACTCGCTGAACCATGCGGTGCACGGCGGGATCGTCGTCAGCGAGAAGGATTCGGCAGCTCGCCATCCGACCACTATACCCCACTGCCCACGACGTGCTCAGCTCAGGGCCGCTTTTGTGCGCCGAGAGACCGGCGAAATCCGACGAGCTCCGCGCCGGGTCGCTCAGTCTCCGACGCGTTTCAGGACCACGCCAGCGTTGGCAGTATTCGAGCAATTCTGGACATTCCACGAGAGCGTGGTGGCGCCGGCGAGCGGTCCCGCGTAACCGGCCAAGCCCGCCAGCGGTAGCGGCTGATTTTGGGTCTGGTTCATGGTTTCGACCAGCACGCCGGGCGTCGGCATGGCGTTCGTGCCGGCGCGTGCAGCAATCACCGCGTAACCAAAGCTGCCCGCCTGGTTGAAGTTCAAGGCCACCGCACGGTTGGCTTGAACGTTGCAATTGGCGTCGGACGGGGCGGCCACGGTCGTGACGAAGGAGGTGCTACCTTGTTGCACGTTCTGGAACTCGGTCACCGTAAAGGCACCGGCGCCATTTTGCGCGCTGGTGCTGAACTGCACTTTGACTTGGTAGCTGCCCGGCGTCGCCGGTAACTCATCATCCAAGAGGTAGAAGATCCCGGCGTACGACTGGGCCTCGGCCGACCTCGCCTCGACCGCCGGGTGCATCAAGATTCCGCCGTAGGTGACGAACTTGGTCGATGTGAGGTACGGCTCGGTAGCGGTCACGCCCACGAGCACGATGCGGTAGCGATTGCTCGCCTCGGAATTGGTGAGGACATGGTTGATCGTCAAGCTCGGGATGATCGAGCTCTCGAAGCCGGCTTTCGCGCTGACCGACGTGCCCACCACGCCGATGTCGAAGTGAGCCACACAGCCGCCGGGAGTGCAGAACTGGTTCGCGCCGGTGCAAGCGTCACCACACGCCGTGCAATTGGTGAGGGTGCCCAGCTGCGTGTTGCAGCCGGCTCCTGGCGCCCCGCAATTCTTCCAGCCCGCGTTGCACTGCGGCATACACGTCCCGCTGACGCACGACGTAGAGCTGGCGTTGGCCGTGCCGCAGGTCACGTTGCAAGCGCCGCAGTTGGCGAGGTCGGTGGCGACGGTCTTCTCGCAGCCGTTGCCTGGATTACCGTCGCAATCATCCCACAAGCCGGAGCATTGCGGATTGCATACGCTGGCCAGGCACTCGTTACTGCTGACGTGGGCGGCGGCGACGGAGCTACAGATCTTGCCGCAGCCGCCGCAGTTGCTCTCGTCGGTCGCGGCGTCGATCGTGCAGCCGTTCTGTGGGTTCGAGCAGAAGATGCGCGTCCCCGTGCACTTGGGCGCACAGACGCCCGAAGCGCAGCTGGTGCTGCTCGCGCCCGTGGCAGAGCAGGCGATGGTGCACGTGCCGCAGAAGTTCGTGTCGGTCTTGAGGTTGCGCTCGCAGCCGTTGCTGGTAACGCCATCGCAACTGGCATAGTTGGTCGCGCACGTGGTCAGGCTGCAGGCGCTGTTCGAGCACTGCCCGCTGGCGTTGGCGAACAGGGTGTCGCAGTTCGTGCTTGCGCCCGTGCACGCGCCGCAGTGAGTCTGGTTGGTCTGGGTGTTGATTTCACAACCGTCAGTGCTGACGCCGTTGCAGTCCGCATAAGTGCCCGTGCAGGATTTCACCTGACAAGCGCCGCTCACGCACGCGGGTGAGCCGTTCGCGGTGCTGCAGCCCTTGCCGCACGTACCGCAATTGGCGAGATCCGTGTTGGTGTTGGTTTCGCAGCCATCGGCGTAGCCGCCGCTGCAATTGGCGAGACCCGGCGAGCAGGATTTGATCGAACAGGACCCGGCGGAACACTGAGCTTCGCCGCCAGACACGACGCAGATCGTGCCACAGGCGCCGCAGCTATCGACGTCGGCCTTCAGATCGGTTTCACAGCCGCCGTTTGCGGCGTCGTCGTCGGGATCTCCGTTGCAGTCGCCACGGCCGGTCGCGCAGGTCGTCTCGCCGCATTGGCCTTTTCGGCACCAGGCGGTCTTACCCGCGCTGGCCGTGCAGGCCTTGCCGCAGCCGCCGCAGTTGTTGATGTCGCGGCTGACGTCCTTTTCACAGCCGTTGCCGGCTTCGCCGTCGCAATCGGCGAAATTCTCGGCACAGGTGATGCCGCACTGGGAATCGGCGCAGTAGGCCTGGCCGTTCAGCGTGGGACAAGGCTTGGCCCCGCACGCGCCGCAGTTGTCGACGTCGGTCTTCGTGTTCACTTCGCAGCCGTCCGCCGGATCACCGTTGCAGTCGGCGAACGGCGCGACGCAGCTCTCCACCCGGCACATGCCGGCCGCGCAGCTGGCGGTGGCGTTGCTCAGCGAACAGACGGTCGCGCAGTCTCCACAGTGGCTCGCGTCGGCGCGCAGGTTCGTTTCGCAGCCGTTGCCCGGATCGCCGTCGCAGTTGCCCGAGCCCGCGGCGCACGAAAGCGCGCATGTTCCGTTGTTGCAGTCGCCACCGACGCAATCGGAGGGTGTCAGACAAGACTGACCGGCGACGCAGCTCGAGCAATCGGGACCGCCGCAATCGAAGTCGCTCTCGTTGCCGTTGATGACGCGATCGTTACAGGTCGGCTCCGCGCAGCCTTGCTCGCCGCACACGCCCGTCTGACAATCCGAACCCTCGACGCAACCGCCACCCACCGGGCAGCGTTTGCAGGCGCCGCCGCCACAATCGATGTCGGTTTCGTTGTCGGTCTGATCGCCATCGCTGCAGCCCGCGGCCTGACAAGTGCCGTCGGTGCACTCGCCCTCGCGGCAGTCGGCGGTGCTGTTACAGAGCTGGGTGAGCGCGCACGGCAGACACGGGCCGCCGCAGTTGAGGTCCGATTCGCCTTCGTCCCGCACGCTATTTTCACAGTGTGGCGGCTGTGAACTGGGGGGATCCACGAACTTGAATTCGGGAGTGCTGCAGGAAGCCATCAAAAGGCTCGCGCAAACCAGCACGAACGCCAATACAGCGCATAAGCGACTCAAGCGCACGTCGACCATTCAGCCATCAAGATACTTGGCTTCGCGCTCGCGTGCTCACAATTGTTTCCTAGGCCGGCGCAATGGTTAAACGCGGTTATTAACCGTACCGTGGCCGAACGCGACAGGTGTTACAGTGTAGGTCGGATGAAGGACAGTTTGGTTCGTTTCGGTGTGGCCATGGAGTCGAGTCTGATCGAGCAGCTCGACGCGCTGGCCGAGCTTCGGGGCTGCAACCGCTCAGAGCTGCTCAGGGACCTCACCCGCGCGGAGGTCAGCCGAACCGCCCTGGACAAGGGCGTGCCGGCGTTCGCTGCCGTGACCCTGGTCTACAACCACCACGTGCGGGAGCTTTCGGAGCGCCTCACCAGCCTGCAGCACGATTTGGGCGAAGCCGTGCGCTCCAGCATGCATGTGCATCTGGATCACGAGCACTGCTTGGAAGTGATCGTCATGCGTGGGCCGTCCGACCAACTGAAGGAAGTCACCGGGCGAATGCTCGGCACCCGCGGCGTGATTCAAGGCGGCGCCGAGTACGTGGCCGAAGACACGCTCAGCTTGAGCAACACCGGCCGCCGAATGCACCAGCACGACGGACTCGAGCCGCATTCGCACCCACACTCACATCCGCACCAGCATCCGCATCCGCATCCGCATCCGCCGAGCGCCACGCCCTTGCTCAAAGTCAGCGTCAAGCGACCGGCCGCGAAAACGGCGCGCAGCAAGGCGAGCAAAGTCCGTCGCTAGCGGTTCGGCTCCGGCGCGAGCAGGTACGCCGGCAGATCGCGAGTCGGACACTCCAGGCCGTGCGCCCGCATCAGCGCGTCATCCCGGAGCAACTCCTTGCTCGGACCAGAGGCGACCAGCACACCGCCATCGAGCAGCAGCGCCCGCGAACACAGTTCGGCGACCAAGGCCAGGTCGTGCGTGGCAATTACGCGCGTGACCGGCAAAACGGCCAAGATCTCGATCAGCTCGCGGCGGCCGCGCGGATCCAAGCCGGCACTCGGCTCGTCGAGAACGAGGATGCTGGGCTCGTAGGCGAGCAGCCCGGCCAGGCACACGCGCTTTTTCTCGCCGCCGCTGAGGCGCTGCGGCATGCGCCGCTCGAAGCCCGCCAGGCCAACCTGGTCGAGCGCGCGGGCCACGCGCTGCTCCACTTCCGCCCGCGCACACCCGAGCTGCTCCGGACCGAACGCCACGTCCTCGCCCACGGTGGGGCAAAATAGCTGATCGTCAGCGTCTTGAAACAACACGCCCACCTGACGACGAACCCAAGCGCCGTCGCTCGCGCTGACCGAACGGCCGTGCACGCGCACGCTGCCGCTCGCGCGCGCCCCGGAGCGCTCGGGCAAGATGCCGTTCAGGTGCAGCAGCAGTGTGGATTTTCCCGCACCATTGGGGCCGATCACGGCCACGCACGTGCCGGCTTCGACCGAGAACGAGACCGAGCGCAGCGCGGGCGTGCCGTCGGCGAACTGAAAGGCCAGCTGCTCGACGGAAAGCGCGGGCGTCATGCGCCTCCGCGCGAGCGCATCGCGATCTGCACGCGCTCCGCTCGCGATACCGTGCGCACGAACAACAGGCCGAGCGAGTTGCCGAGCGCGAGCCACGTGAGCACGCGTGAAGCCCGCAGGGTTCTTCCCGCGCGTGCTCGGCGCATGCGCCGAGCTTCCTCGGCCAACAGCGTGGAGTAGCGCGACAAAAGTGCGATGGCCTCGCACAAGGGCTCCGGGAAGTGCATGCGCCGCAACGTCCCGAGTAGCTCGGGGAGGGTCGTGGTGCTGGCCAGGAGCTGCAGGGTGAACAAGCAAATCGCAGATTTTGCCAGCAACCCGAGGCCGAGCCGCAGACCGTGCGGCTGAAGCAACGAAAGGCTCGCGACACCGAGCAGGAACGGCAGGCCGAGCGCCCAGCGCCGAAGCAACGGCTCGAGTGGAAGGCGAGCCAGCACGGCCACGGACAACAATGGCGCGAGCGCCCACAGTCCCCACAGCGCGTGCTGGGCGGGCAGCGCGGCCAACCCAAAAATCAAAGCCAGGGCAACGCCGAGCTTGAGCGCGGCCGGGGCGCGATGAACCGAGCTCATCCCGACGATTCGACGGGTACGCGCGGTGGCTCAGTCGAGCGAGACGGTCGCGGCACGAGCGCCAACGCCAACAGCCAGCACAGCCCGAACACGAGCAGCGTGCCCAAGCAGCCCGCGAGCACCGTGGCCAGCACGCCCGACACGACGCCTGGAATGCCGTACTCCGAAAACGGCGCGAGCTGCGGCCCCGCGTTCGCGCGCAGGCCGAGCGCCTGCGTGACGCGCGAAAACCCATCCGGCGCGGTGTAAGCGATTGGCGCGAGCAGCGCCGCGATGGCGACAGACAGGCCGAGCCCAGCGAACACCGCCGAGGCCGGAGCGCGCTCGCCGAGTCGGACAGGCCGGCTATTTTCCAGTAATTCCGGCCGAAAACGCAGCACACTGGCCACGACCAGGGAGCTTATCACCGCTTCGCCCATGCCGATCAACGCGTGCACGCCGAGCATCGCGGGCAGCACGACCGGCAAGCGCGCCGAGCCCGAAAGCGAAAGCTGCGAAGCGCAGCTCACGGCCCCGGCGATGGTCGCGCACCAGCCCGCGCAGGCCACCGACGCCACGCGCCGGGTGGGACTCGGAGCCGCACCGCACAGCAGCCGGTAACAACAGACGCCGACGATGCAGCCGACCAGCCCCATGTTGAACACGTTGGCGCCCAGCGCGAACACGCCGCCATCTGCGAACGCGAGGCATTGCATGATGATGACCGCGGTCATCACGACCAACGCGCCCGGTAGCCCGAGCAGGGCGCCTGAAAGCGCGCTACCGACCAAGTGCCCCGAGGTGCCCGCGGCGACCGGAAAGTTCACCATCTGGGCTGCGAACACGAACGCGGCGGAGACACCGATCAACGCGCTCGGGCCGCGAGTTCGCTCGGCGCGCAGCCGGTAGCATGCCATGCCGATCCCGAGCGATGACAGAGCGGCGTAGCCAAAGGCAACGCGAGCGCTCAAAAAACCGTCCGGAATATGCATGACAACGCTGGGCCCCCACGGGGTCGGCCGAGGATGCCACGCTTATTACAACGGTGCTATCGCGACGCGCCGGGCGGCAAAATGGCACGGAACTGCCGCACTAAGAGCGCGGGACGGGCGTCGCGCGACCCGCCAAGCCGGCGACCAGTTGCACCAAGAGCAGCGGATCGACCGGTTTCGCTACGTGGCGTTGGTAGCCCGCGTCGAAGGCACGCTCCGCGTCCGCGGCGCGCGCGTAGGCGGTGAGCGCGAGCGCTGGAATTTCGCCGCCCTGTTCCGCAGGCAGCAGGCGGACCTGACGCATCAACGCGTAGCCGTCCTCGTGCGGCATGCCAATGTCGCTCACGAGCACGTTGGGCTGGGCGGTCGCGATCACGTCCAACGCTTCACGCGCAGAAGCCGCCAGGTGAACGATGGCGCCTGCGCTCTTGAACGCTTCGGCCACGAGCTCGCGCGCATCGAGCTCGTCATCGACGATCAATATGCTCACGCCCGCGAGCAGGCCCGCGGCGCCCGAGCCGAAGGGCACGGGCTGGCGCGTCACTCGCGAGGGTTTGACCGCTTCGGTCGCGGCGCGCGCGGGCAAACGGACCACGAAGGTTGCGCCGCGTCCGAGGCCCGCGCTCGTGGCTTCCACGGTGCCACCGTGCGCGGCGGCGATTTGGCGCACCAGGGACAAGCCCAAGCCCAAGCCGCCGTGACGGCGCGTGGTCGAGCTATCGGCCTGACGAAAGGGCTCGAACACGTGCGGCAGCACGCCTTCGGCGATGCCCTCGCCGCTGTCGGTCACTTGAATTTGCACCTCAGAGCCCACGCGCGACGCAAAGACCACGACCGAGCCCGCCTTGGGCGTGAACTTGAGCGCGTTGGTCAACAGGTTCCACAAAATTTGCTGCAGTCGATCGGCGTCCGCGCTGATCGTCAAGAGCGCCTCGTCGCCCGGATCATCGACGGTCAGCGCGATGCCCTTGGCGTCCGCCGCCGGACGGAGCGCGAGCGCCGCCGCGCGCACCGCCTCGCCGACATTGACGGCCGTCAACGACAACGACAGCTTGCCGCTGCCGATCCGCGATAGATCGAGCACGTCTTCGATCAGGCGCGCTTGAGCGCGCGCGTTCCGTTCGATCACCGTGAGCGCACGCTGGATCTCGGGCGCGAGCTCGCGCTCACGCAGCACCACGGCCCAGCCCAGAATCACGTTCAGCGGCGTGCGCAGCTCGTGCGAGACGGTGGCCAAGAAGTGATCTTTGGTGATGCTGGCCTGCTCGGCGCGTTCGCGCATCGCCTGTTCCCGCGCCCGTGCGGCCTCGACCTCCGAGACCGCGCGGGCGTTCTCGATCGCGAGCGCGGCGCGGCGCGCGAAGTCTTCGGCGAAGCTCAAGTCGTCCTCGCTGTAGCGCCGGCCCGAAGCCGCGTAGATGAACGTCACCGTGCCCAGGGTCGTGCCGGCCTCACTGCGCAGGGCCACGATCATGGCGGACTCGAGCTTCAGTTCGCGCAAGATGCGCAGGTGATTTTCGTCCTTCGCAGCAGCCTCGAGCAGCTGCGTAGGGATCTCGGCGTATAGCTCGGACTTGCCGCTGCGCATGACCTGCGGCACGCCCGTGCGCGCGTCCCGATCCGACGGATAGCGTTGGCCGATCTCGCGCGCGAAGGCGACCTTGGCCGGATCGGCGTGCGCCACCGCAAGCTGGCGCGAAACACGCGCGCCCGGCTCCAAGATGTCGATCGTGCACCAGTCGGCGAGCTCAGGCACGGCCAGCTCGGCGACGCGCGCGAGCGTGGTGCGGTAATCGAGCGACGAGGCCAAGGTTTCCATCGCGCGCGCCAGAAAGGCGCGGCGTTTTTCGGCGCGCTTTTCGAGCGTGACGTCGCGAAATACCAGCACCACGCCGAAGATCTCACCGCTCTCGTCACGGATCGGCGCGCCGCTGTCGTCGATTGGGATTTCGGCGCCCTGCCGGGTGCGCAGCAAGGTGTGGTTGGCCAGCCCGACGATGCGCCCTTCGCGGAGCACCTTGGTCACCGGGCTCTCGACGACCTCGCGCGTCAGCTCCGAGAAGATCTGAAATACCTCGGGCAATGGCCGGCCGCGTGCTTCGCCGTTCGACCAGCCCGTCAGGCGCTCGGCGACGCCGTTCATGAACGTCACCGAACCGGCGTTGTCCGTGGCGATCACCGCATCCCCGATGCTTTGCAGGGTCGTGGCCAGCCAGCGGCGAGCCACGAGCTCTCGATCGCGGCGCACGGCGCGCAGCATCGCTTGCCCGCACAACTTGGCGAAGGTCTCGACGAAGCGCCGATCCGGGACCGAAAAGCGCTGCTCCTCGTAGAAGCCCATGGCCAAGAGCCCGACCGGGCGCCCCTCGACCTCGAGCGGTACCGACCAGAAGGCTTTCGCCCGCCGGCCGCTGGCGGGCAAGCGCGCCACCTCCGGGAAGAGCGCGTGGTACTCTTGTTCGGTTTCGGCCCAGACGGAGACGCCCGTGGCGAGCGTGTCGAGCACCCGCGGGTTGCCCTCGGTCCTGGTGATGCGCGCGATCCGTTGCAGGACCTCGGGCGCCACGCCCCGCTGCGCGAGCAGATCGAGCACTTCACCGCTTTCGTCGAGCACGTACAGCGTCGCGATGTCCGCACCTGCCTGGCGCATGCCCTGCTCGACCACGAGGTTGGCGACCTCGCCCTTGGTCACGGCGCCGGAAAGCGCGAAAGCCAGCTCGGTCAGGCTCTCCAGGCGCGCCAACGTGACGCGCCATTGTTCGGCGTCAGGAGCGGCTTCCGTGCGGGTTTTGTCGTCCATTCCTGCCAAGCCGTAGGGATTACAGCGCGTGCCGCCGGCGCCGTCACCCCCTGGCCCGAGGCGCCAAGAAAGCGTACAAGATCGGCCGTGAGCTCTCCGGCGTCCAGCAGCCTTTCCCTAGCCTCCACAGCGGCCGAAGTCCACGTACTCGTGGGTGAAAAACTCGTGCCTTTGCCAAAGTTAGACAACGGCGACCGGCTGGTACCGCTGTCTGAATTCGGTGAGTTGATCGTGATTTCGAGCGCCGCCGCCGAAGCGGCGCGCGCGGCGGTGCTACGCGCCACGGCCGCCCTCGCCGCCCTGGCGGAGGCGAGCGACGCCGCGATTTTGAATTTTTTCGAGCGCTTCGCCGCGCGCCTGGAAGACGAGCGCGCGTTCGCGGAGATCCAGCGCGCCAATGCCTTGGACGTCGAAAGCGCGCGCGCGCGCGGGCGCGCCACGGGCCGCCTGGAGCTCACCGAGCGGATGCGACGCGACATGATCGCAGGTCTGCGCGTCTGGCAGAGCGCGCCCGCGCGCGTCGGCGAAGTGATCGAACGACGTCAGGCCGAGGGCTACACGATCGAGCGGCGCCGCGCCCCCCTGGGCGTGATCGCCTTCGTGTTCGAAGGGCGGCCCAACGTGTTCGCAGACGCCGCGGGCGTGCTGCGCAACCGCAACGCCGCCGTGTTCCGCATCGGCGGCGACGCGCTGGGGACCGCAATCGCGATCGAAGAACACGCGCTCCGTCCTGCGCTGCTCGCCGCGGGCCTGCCCGAGGGTGCGCTCGGTTTGGTGCGCAGCAAGGAGCACGCCGCCGCGCACGCGCTCTTCTCCGAGCGCGCCGTGCGGCTGGCCGTGGCGCGCGGTTCGGGTCGCACCGTCGCTTTGCTCGGAGCGATCGCCAAACAGCACGGGATCCCGGCCTCGCTACACGGCACGGGCGGCGCGTGGATGCTGGTCGAGGAGAGCGCGAATGCCGAAGCGGTGTTCAACGCCGTGCGCTTCAGCCTCGATCGCAAGGTGTGTAACACGCTCAACGTGCTGGTGCTCGAGCGCGCCGCGGTCCGAAAATTGGGCCCGGTCGTGGAGCGAGCGCTGCGTGAGGTCCGCGCGCGCGTGGCCGTCGTGCCAGGCTCCGAAGGCGTGGTCAGCGCCGAACGAACGATCGCCGAAAGCGCGCTCGGTCAGGAGTGGGAGTGGGATTCCGTCCCCGAGCTGTCCTTCGTCGTCGCGGATGATTTTGCGCACGCGGTGTCGCTGATCAACCAATACAGCCCGAGGTTCGTGGCTTCCATCTTGTCCGAGCGCCCGGGCGCGTTCGAGTCGTTCTACGCCGCGGTGGAAGCGCCGTACGTGAGTAACGGCTTCACGCGTTGGGTGGACGGGCAATGGGCCTGGCATCGCCCCGAGCTCGGCTTGACCAACTGGGAGACCGGGCGGCTACTCGGGCGGAGCGGCTTCTTGTCCGGCGATGATCTAACGAGCGTGCGCGACGTGTTCATCGATCAAACGCGGCTCGCCCCGCAGAAGCGCTGACGCTCAACGCCCGACGCGCCAGGCCTCCGCGCCCGTCGCGGGGTCGTACGCGCGGAGCGCGCCCCAGCTCACCGCCAGCACGTATTTGCCGTTGAATTTGAAGTATTGGGGGTTATTGCTCACGCTGTCCGGGACGGCGATTTCATACAGCTGGTTGCCGGTTGCTTCGTCCAAGCCGACCAGCAAGCCCTTGCCGCGCTCGGACGGCTGCGCGGCCCAAAGCATGATTTTGCCCGCGCCCACGGCGATCGCCGCCCCAAAGGTGCAGGTCGCGTAGGGCAGCTCCTTGGCCCAAATGGGCTTGACGCCTTCGGTCACGCGCACGGTCAAGATCTCGGTACCCGAACGGCGCACGGTCATGCCGTACTTGCGCGCGCCCACCGTGAGTTCGGTGCTCTTGTCGGTCAGGCCCATCATGCCCGGTTCGTCGAACCCGTAGTAGCGACGCATGGTGGTTACCGGACAGGTGGTCGCGACGCCGCTCGGCAATTGCACGCCCTGTGTCGTGCCGTCATCCGTGCGCAGCTGCACGCAACCTTGACCCACGCCGTATGCGCTCACCTTGTCCCGCGCCATCACCGCGGTTTTGCCCCACGGGCTGCGCGCCGTGAAGAAATCGACCTGAAAATTGCCTTCGACGACGAAGAAGCCGTGCGCGCCCAGGCAGCCGAGCTGAACCGCTTTGCCGAGCGCGGGAGCGGTGAACAACACCTTGCCAGTGTTGCCGTCGACCACGGTCGGCTGCTTGAGCTCGCTCGCGCCCGTCAGCCCGACGATGTCGAATACGCCGTCGCCGTTGGCGTCGATCAGGCAACCGGGCTCGCCGCTGCTCCAATTGGTCGTGCTCGGCTTGGGCAAAGACCCGCCGCCCACGTTGCTGAACGCCTTTTGGATCGCGGGCGAGCCCGTGCTGCTCGCAAGCTTGCCGATCATGCTGGCGGCGAAGCTTGCGCCCAGCGCCAGCGTGACGGTGAGCACGATCAGGATCGTGCCCCAGTGGCTCCGCCCGTGCGCGACCGGAACTTGGGCGCGAGCCGGGGACTGCCCGTGTCCGCCGTATCCGTGGCCGTGACCCGCTGCCGGCGGCGGCGCGGGCGCGTGGGTCGTGGTTCCACAGTAGTTGCAGCGTACCGATCCGCCGGCGGGGATTTCGAGCGGCGCGCCGCAACGCTCGCATTTGAGCAGCATTCCCTTCACGATAGCGCGTTTTGGATTGCGCTATAAAGGGCTGCAATGGCAGCCCTTCCGAGACGACGATTTCTGGAACTGACGCTGGTTTCGGCCGGCGCCGCGCTAGGCTCGGTGGCCTGCGGCTCAGAGGCGAGCGCCGGCGATTTGGACGCGGTCCGAGTCTTTCCTCAATCGCTGGCTTCGGGCGACCCGCGGCCCACGAGCGTGGTGCTTTGGACGCGGGTAGTCGATGGCGAGCGCGCGAACGCCGATCTCGAGCTCTACCTCGAACTCGCCACGGATGAGGCCTTCACCCAGCTCGTGAGCCTCGACGGCGCGGCCAGCCGTCGCTTGCTTGCCCTCGCAGACTTCGATCATTGCGTGAAGACGCGCGTCGCTGGCCTCACCCCGGGCACCGAGTACTTCTACCGCTTCAGCTATGACCGGGGCGGCGCTCGCGCCACGACGCGGATCGGACGGACGAAGACCGCCCCCGACGAAGACGCGGACGTGAGCGTGCGTTTCGCGGTCGTGTCGTGCCAAGACTATGCCGGCAAGTATTTTCACGCCTATCGAAAGCTCGCCACGCTCGACCTGGACGTAGTCGTGCATCTGGGCGACTACGTGTACGAAACCACGGCAGATCCGACTTTTCAGGCCGTGAACGCCACGCGCCAGGTGAAATTTGGTCAGCCCGAGCAAGCGCTCACCTTGAGCAGAGGCGATGCCAGCTATCAAGCCGCGCAATCCTTGGACAACTACCGAGATCTGTATCGTCTGTACCGCGCCGATCCCGATCTGCAGGCCGTCCACGAGCGCTTCCCGATGATCGCGATCCAAGACGATCACGAATTTTCGGACGATTGTCACGGCGACGTCTCGACCTATCAGGACGGACGCGGGGACGAGACCGCCACCGCGCGGCGACTCGCCGCCGATCAAGCCTGGTTCGAGTACATGCCGGTCGATCTGTCGCAAGCGCCGACCCAGGATTGGGACGAGAGTCGAGCATTCCCCGACGAGCTCAGGTACTACCGGAATTTCGTGTTTGGTCAGCACGTCGAGCTGGTGATGACCGATCTCCGCCGCTATCGGCCCGACCACTTGGTGCCGGAGGACGCCTTCCCGGGCGCGGTGTTCTTGGAGCAGCCGGGCTTGTTGGAGATTTCCGAAGGCGAGCTGCCGGACGACGCCATCGCCTACGTCGAGATCGAGAGCTTCGAGGGTGGCAGTTACCAACGAGCGCTCGCCGAGGGCGCGGAGCGCTTGGGCTTCCGGGCGAGCAGCGTGCGCGGCCCGATCAGCGTCCCATTCATCAACGACGCGCTGCGTACGCTGGCGCTCGCGAGCCCTGCCGCGATCGCGCTGGACACGAGCGAATTGTCGCGGGGCTACGCCTACCACCAGCTGCTGAAGAGCGAGGAATTCTCGCGCATCGGCTCGCGCTACGTGGTCGCGCTTTCGGCCTTCAATGCCCTGGCCAAGGCTCGCTTTCGAGAAAGTGGCGGCGCGAGCGAGCAGCTGATGGGCGCGGCACAGCGCGCTTGGTTCTTGAAGACCATGAAGGCCTCCACGCGCACGTTCAAGATCTGGGGCAACGAGATCTGCCTGATGCCGCGGCACATCGACCTGAGCGCAGTCACGCTCGCGCCCCCGGAGCTTCGCCAGAAGCTCACGATTTCAGCCGACGACTGGGATGGTTTCCCGAACGAACGCGCGGCGCTGCTGAGCGAATTGGCGAAGCTTCAGAACGTCGTGATCGTCTCGGGTGATCTGCATTGCTTCTTTGCCGGCACGCCCTACGCCAATGACGATCCGAGTCAGCGCGTCGTAGAATTCGTCACCGGCAGCGTGAGCTCGACCACCTGGCTGGATGGCTTGAGCGCGCTGGCCGCGAGTGACGCTTCCCTACCCCCGGAAACCAAGCTGATCGCGGCTTCGATCCCCGCGCTGCTCGTCGCGCCCGACACGCGCCCGAACCCGCATTTGGCCTGGCAAAACCTGGCTGACAACGGCTTCGCCGTGTTCGAAGCGAACGCCGAGCGACTTTCGGCCAGGCTGCTCAGCATCGCTACGTCGCACGTCGCGACGGCCCCTGCGCAGCTGGGCCTGGCTCTCGATAGCTTGTTCCAGGAGCAGCAGTTCGAGGTGGTCTCGGGCTCCGCTGATCTATTGCGCCACAGTGACGACGGTCGCCAACGCTGGGACATCGAAACGATGGCCTGGGTGGCCGCGGATTGAGCATTTTTACGCAGCAAGACGCAAGCCATCGACACGCAGCCTGTTCGCTCTTATTAATGCGGCCAACAAATTAGGAGGACACGTGAAGACTTCGTCATTCGCAGCGATTTTGGCGTTCGGAACCTTGGGTTGGTTGGTTGCTTGTGGGGGCGCTGCGACCGAGCCGCCCGCCGCGCCGCCACCACCGCCGCCAGCGCCGGCAGCTGAAACCGTCCCCGCCGAGGCGCCTGCTCCGGCAGCCGAAGCACCCAAGCTCGAGCCGCGCATGCTGCAAGTGAAGCTCGAAGCCAAGAGCGGCTCGAAGCTCGGCGGCAGCGCCATGCTCATGGAAGTGGATGGCGGCGTGAAAGTGACGCTGTCGGTCGAAGGCGTGACGCCTGGCGATCACGGCGCGCACGTGCACGAGAAGGGTGACTGCAGCGCGCCGGACGGCGCCAGCGCTGGCGGTCATTTCAACCCCGCGAGCAACGACCACGCGCTGCCTACTACGCCCAAGCGCCACCTCGGCGATCTCGGCAATCTGACGGTCGGCAAAGACGGCAAGGGCTCGCTCGAGATCACCATCCCGGGCGCCAACCTGAAGACCGGCGACCCCAGCTCTTTCGCTGGAAAGGCGATCATCGTGCACGCCAAGAAAGACGACGGCGGCCAGCCGGTGGGCAACGCCGGCGGACGCATCGGCTGCGGCGTGATCGGCAGCTAGTCATTTCTCCCTAGTAACCACGGGGGAGCCTGCGCTCCCCCGCATCGATGCTCATGCTCCGAACTCCCCCGCTCCGAAGCTTGCTGTGGGTCCTGCTGGCCGCGACCCCTGGTCTGCTCGCCTGCTCGTCGTCGGATGACGACGGCTCGCAATCGGACGCGTTCTCCGTCGACGGCATCGTACGCGAAGGAGCTGCCAGCCAGACGCAGCTCAACACCTTCGTGCGGCACCGGCCGCGTGAGTGGGAATGGGCTGGCGGGCAGTTCGACACGCCGGACGACAACGCGACACTCGCGGCCGATACGCCAGTGACGTTTGCTTGGCACGCCGATCCGGCAAACTTCGCGCAGGCTGACGACGCCGGCGAAGTAGTGATGACTCACTTGCTCGTGTTCAGCACACGGAGCAACGAGCGCTTGCTGGGCGTGTTCACCACGCTGCCCGAGTACACGCCGAACGCGAAAGACTGGCAAAAGCTAGTCGACGCGGGCAAGCCGATCGCGCTCGACCTCACGACCGCCAGCTTCGTGGGCGCTGACTTGCCAGAAGAAGGTGGCCCCTTCATTGGGCAAACCATCACCTTCGCGATCCAATAGTGCGCTGCGCCGCGCGGTCGCGTTGTGGCGCGGTTGTGCGACGCGTTGGGGTCGCCGAATGGTGCCCGAGCCCCCGCTGACAGCGCGCAGGGGAGGACTTTTTTGACCACGGCACCGCGGCGCGCCGGGTCAACCGGCGAATATTCGTACGCAAATCGCTGTTTTCCGGCGGAATCCGAGCAAAACAAAAATCTAGTAACGTGGTAAACAGCTTGCTATTGTAGTGTCACTGCAACCCCCCGAGAACAGCCAGAGGAGCGAGCCTTGCCCATCGAAGTACCGAGCGTCCGAATCCTGATAGTGGATGATGACAAAGCGATCTGCGACTTCATGCAGTCGCTCCTCGAGAAGGACGGTTTCATCGTCAAAACCCTGAGCGACCCGACACTCGTCGAAGACGAGGTTCGGCAGGGTGATTACCATGTGCTGATCCTGGACCTCATGATGCCCAAGATGGACGGCATCGAGGTGCTGAAGAAGATCCGCACCATCGATAGCGACATCGCGGTGGTGATCTTCACCGCGCATCCCAACCTCGATTCGGCAGTGGCCTCGATGAAGCTCGACGCGGTCGACTACATCAAGAAGCCGTTCAACGTGGACGAGTTCCGTGAAGTGCTCGCGCGCGTGATGAAGAAGAAGGGCTTGGCCCGCACGCCCGAAGAGCAGCTGCACAAGATCATCGGCGACACGATCCGAACCATGCGAAAAGAGAAGGAGCTGACGCTCAAGCAGATGAGCCGCCGCACCGGCCTCAGCATCTCGCTCTTGTCCCAGATCGAACGCGCCGAATCGAGCCCCTCGATCTCGAGCTTGTACAAGATCGCGATCGCGCTCGATTCGAAGATCCAAGACTTGTTCGGCAACAACTGAGCGGCAGCGCGAGGCGAGTGTCTTCCCGACGGAAGGCACTCGCCGCGCTCGCGCTTCAAAGCTGCGAGAGACGATTCAGAGCCCGCGCCTATTTGACCGGCGGCTCTTCGATGATCGTGCCGCAGTTGGTGAACGCGAGATTGGTGTCGACGCGGAAGTTCGACTCGTTGGTGTGACGCTCGGCGTGGAACAGGTCCAGATCGTAGACCTGGCCGACCGTGATGCCGAGCTTCTGCGCATCTCGATCCAGCAAGATCGTGTCGTTGGTCTGCGGGTGCAGACCGCCTAGGTCGATCGCGAGCTTGTGGTTGATGAACACCCAGAGATCGTCGTCACCGGTGAACGAGAACGTTTCCCCGCCCTTGTACGTGAATTGGGTGTGCACCTCGGTGGTGAAGCCGAAATTGTGGCTGGAGCCGGGGGTGTTGCCCCAGCCCTTGCCGTCGAGCGGGAAGAACGCCGTGCTCTCAAAGGTGAGCACGCCGTCGTTCGGCTCGAAATAGAAGTAAACGATGTACGGCTTGTTGACCTTGTCAGTGGCGCGATACCACTGGTCGAAATCCATTTTGCTGGTCGACTGCTGGCCATTCTTGGCGTCGATGATCGGCCCAGTGCCGTTGTAGACGGGCTTCTGATCGTCGCCCAAGGTCGCCTTGACGATGCCCTTGGACGCGCCGGTGCCGGAGTAGGCTTCGAAATCCGGGTGCCCGCCCATCTCGTTCTTGCCCTTGAAGTCACGGACCACGCCCAAGATGGCGGTGCCGCAGCCAGAGCTCGCTCCGGCAGCGCCAGGCGCTCCCGCTTCACCAGAGGTGCCGGCCGCGCCGAGATCGACGGCCGGGCCAAGCTTGAAGCCACCCTTGGTGGCCTTCGTATAGTCCGCCGGCAGCATGTACGGCCCTGAGCCGCCAGTGCCGTTGCCGGTGCCACCGGTCGCGTTGCTGGTGCCGCCGTTGATCGGAACGAAGATGTCGGGGCCGCCTGCAAACGAGGTCGAGTTCCCGGAGGCCGCCGAGTTCCCGGAAGCGGCGCTGCTGATGTGGGACGAACCGGAATCATTCCCGCAGCCGGGCACAGCCGAGAGCAACGCGGGCAGAGCGAGGCAACTGACGAGCAGGGCCGAAGGCAACCTACGGCTAGAAGGCAGGGGCAGCTTCGAAGGGATCGGTTCGCGCATAGGGGTCTAGGGTCTCCAAGAGAGGCAGTGAATATGACAATTCTAGCCGAATATTGCCGACCACGCCGTTCCTCACTTTCGCGAGCGGCGTGGGCGACCGTGCGCTAAAGCTCTGCCGGATGTTTCCAGCGGAAACTCACCGAGCGCACATTGTGCGTGAATCGCCCCAACGGGTTACTGAAGCCGTGGTCCGACCGGCAACGGCGCGGTCGTTGGTCGCGGAGTCAGGCCATCGTTGTAGATGTTGATCGCATCGTACACGTGAGGCTGCCCGGCCATGATCATCGTGGAGCCAGCGATCACCGCGGCCAAGCCGCCCACGATCAGGCCGACGGCGAGGCCCGAAGCAGGAGCCCCCGGGTGCTGATTGCGATCGTGCGCCAAGACCGCAAGCCCGCCGATCTCGGAACCTAACCCGACCAAGTCCAAGACGAAGCCGCCCGCGATCAAATTGCGACCGACGCGGGCGTGGTGTTCAGCCTGCGGATTGCCCTGGACGGCATCGACCAGCCCGGTTCCCCAAACCTGACTCCCGAAGTGCACGCCGTCTTTCACGAACGTCGGCTGTCCACCTTGGACCACGGTTTCGATGCGCGGACTTCGAGCAGGCTCATAGCTCGTCGAACACCCGGCAACACAGGACAACCCCACCAGAACGACCAAACCCGACCGCATGCAGTGAACCTCCGCGGCCACGCTAGTCGCGAGCAGTCAGGAGAGAAAGGCGAAAAGTGCGGACCGACAGCCGCACCGCGCTCGGGCGCCGCAACCTTCAGGCTGTTTCTTCGAGCCGAAAGAGCACCCGCTCGAGCTTCCGGATCAACACCTGCGCGTTGTTCTTTTCAACGTAGTCTTCGGCACCCAGGGCGAGCGCGATGCGGCTGTCGGACTCGTTGACGTTGCGACCGGACCAAACGAGGACGGGGATACGCTGAGTGCGCGGGTCCGCTTTCAGTTTCGCCAACACATCGCGACCATCAGCGTCCGGAAACTCGATATCGAGGACAATCAGATCCGGCTGCATGCTGACCGCGAACTCGAGCGCCTGCGCGCCGGTAGTCGCGGCAGTGATCTCGAGACCCGCCTTTGCCCCGGCGCAGCGGACGACTTCTTGGACGATGAGATCGTCGTCCGCCAAGAGCACGCGCCAGCCTCGCCTAGACAACTCGAGCTCCGGCGAGACCGAGGCACGGAGCGCACGCCTTGCTTCGCGTCCGATCGCACGCGCTTCGATGCATCCGGGAAACCTGATCCATGTCGCACCCTTTCGACCTGGCGCGGAACTGTTCGGCGCACTTCAACGCTAACGCGCCGATTCCCGGTTGCAATGCTGCGTTCCGCCACATCGCTCGAGAATCACGCGTTTTGCAGCGGTAGATGCGCGCTTCGGCGCGATTATTTTCTGCGCGCGAGCAGCAAGATGATACGTCCTGGACGCGTGTAGGTTGCTCGGACTGACCTGCACGCGGCGCCGCCAGGGAGGGGATCTCGCGCGCCCGGCTCCGACGCGGCTGCTTCCAGAGCAACGCTCGCGCGGCCGGCCCACGGGTATCCAGCCTATTTTGGCTCGATTGCTGATCGGCTCGGCAGCGACGCGACCCGCCGCGCTTCGCGTGGCGCTCGTTTGCGGGCATCTGCTAAGACAGCGGCCATGCGACGTTCGTTCACTGCCCTGGTTCTCGGTTTGGGGCTGTGCCTCGTTGCTTGCCACAAGAAGCCGGATCCCAAATTGCTCTATGTGAGCGCCGAGGCCAGCGGTGAGGTCGTCGTGATCGATCCGCAGTTTGGCAGCGTGCTCGCGCGGATCCCGGTCGGCAAGCGGCCGCGCGGGCTCAAGGTTTCGCGTGATGGGCGCACGCTTTATGTAGCGCTTTCTGGCTCGCCGCGCAGAGCGCCCAATATCGACGACGCGACGTTGCCGCCGCCAGATCGCACCGCAGATGGCATCGGCGTGGTCGACCTGGTGGAGCGGCGGCTCGTGCGCACGCTGCCCAGCGGTCAGGATCCGGAGTGCTTCGACCTTTCGCTCGATGGCAAGACGCTGTTCGTCTCCAATGAAGAGACGGCGACGCTGAGCGTGCTGGATCTGGAGAGCGGCCAAATCAAGCGCAAGATCCCGGTCGGCGAAGAGCCTGAAGGCGTGACCGTGCGGCCCGACGGCAAGGTCGTGTATGTCACGTCGGAGCAAGGCAGCAATGTCACCGCGATCGACACGAGCTCGTTCGAGCGCGTAGCAGACATTGCGGCGGGCATGCGCCCGCGCGCGATCGCCTTCAGCAAGGACGGCAGCGTGGGCTTCGTGAGCAATGAGCTCGGCGGCACGCTGACCGCGTTCGATGCGCGAGCAAACAAACCCCTCGGCACGGTGACGATCGAGGCGAATTCGCCGTCAGGTGAGCGACCGATGGGACTCGCCCTGTCGCCCGATGGCGCGCAGCTTTTCGTCAGCACCGGTCGCGGCGGAGCGGTGGCGGTGATTGACGTGGCCAAGCGTCAATTCGCGCGGCTGATTCGTAACGTGGGCGCGCGCCCTTGGGGGCTCGCGATCGCGAGCGACGGCAAGCGTGCGTTCACCGCCAATGGTCCGTCGGACGACGTCTCGATCGTCGACCTTGCCAGCGGCAAGGTCGAAAAGAAGGTGGCGATTGGCGGTAGCCCGTGGGGTGCGGTGACCGGCGCCTACTGAAACGATCGCCTCACGGAGTGGGGCAGGACTTGATCGACGTGATCCAGTCGCTGATCAGCTTGACGCCGGCCGTATCGATCTGTTTGGTCGCAATCGCCGGCATGCGGCCCGCACCTTGTAGCGCGTTCATGCGCAGGTAGACGATCGACTTCGCAGGCTCCCCGGGTTTCAGCTCGACCGCGTCGAGCACGCCCTGGTTACCCTTCAGCGGCACGACATTGCACACGCCCATGTTGGCGAGCGTCGTCTCGTAGCGCATATCGATCTGCGGGAACTCGCCGTCGGGGCGGTGACAGAACGCGCAATTGGCGTGCATGTACGAGCGCGCCTTTTGATCGAGCGTGGCGCTCGCTGCCGGCGTTCCCGCTTCGCTCGGGTAGGGCTGCACGTAGGCTTCCGCGTACGGTTTGGCCGGCACCTGATCGAACATGCCCAGCTCAGCCAAGTGGTCGATCTGATTTTTGCCGTTCACCTCGCGGTTCATCTGGCGCGTTTCCGGGCCTAGGGTCGAGCCGCCGTAGTCGACGTGGCACTTCATGCATTGCGTTCGGCTCGGATACTGCCAGGGCACCATGCGCGAGCCGGTGTTGAACATGACGTCGGTGGGATCTTCGGCGGGCCCGATCGTGGCCTCGGTTTGGGCTTCGTTCCATTGATAGGAGTAGCCCACCCAAGTTTGAGCGTCATGGCGCACGAACAAGCGGGTCTCGACCAGCTTGTTGTCGAACAAGAAATTCTTGAGCATCACCGTGCCGACAGGGAAGACCCACTGACCCGTGTCAGCCGGACCCTGAGTGCAATTATCCGCCGGCACTGCGCAATTCTTGATGTGTATCTTTTGCCCCGCCGGGATCACCATGGCGCGTGTCTTGTCCGCCGAGTCTGACCACAGTGGACTATTCACTTGATACGGGATCGCCTTGGCGGCGAACTGGGTCGGATCGGTGCTGCTCATGCAGCCGGTCTGGCTCAGCTTTTGATATGGCGCCTTGATGTCGGACGGTGGCGCGCACGTGCCGGGGATCGGATCACCCGCGCCCGCGCTGCCTGCATTGCCGCCGCTGCCTGCGTTGCCGCCGCTGCCTGCATTGCCTGAGCCTGCACTGCTGCCGCCCGCGCCTGCCGTCGGCACACTGCCGCCGCCGCTGCCGCTCGCGCCGGAAGTGCCAGAAAGCCCGCCAGAACCTGGGGTTCCTGCGGCGGCGCTGCCTGCGCTACCGGCCGCACTTGGCCCTACACTCGTGCCATCGCTGCTGCACGCTGAGACAAGAATCATCAAGCCCAATGGCCCGAACGCAGACAAGCCTTTCATCCGCTCTAACTAGACACCGCTCGGTCATCCCTTCAACGTAAATTTGCTGCGCGCAAACGCGAACGCGCGAGCACGTGCGCGCAGCAACCACCAGATGAAAAAGACCTCGTCCTCGTCCGACGAGACATCCAGATCGAGACATCCCGAAAGACCAGGCAAATCACGCCTCGAGCATTTGACCCACCCGTGATCCGGGCGCTAATCTAGCGGGCATATTCAAGTGCTGCCTCGCCTGTTCGGGCGATGCTCGCCAGCTTTAGTTCACCGAAAAAGAGGTCGCAGTGATTCATCGCCCCCGTCCCGAAATGCAGCGCAAGCTCCGGACTCTTGCTTTCAATCCAGCTTTGGCTCTGAGCGTCTGCGCGGCCTTCGTGCTGAGCGTGCAAGCCTGTGGCTCGTCTGGTGGCGACGGCGGCAGCGCGGGTAGCAACTCTTCGCAAGCAGGCACGACGAGCACCGCAGGCAAACCCGGCGCGGGTACCGCAGGCGCTTCCGGCAGTGGTTCCTCGACGGCGGGCGCATCGAGCGCAGGCGCCAGCGGCGGCGTGGGCACCGCGGGCAACCCCGGTAGCGCGGGCAGCGGCACGGGCGGCGGCAACGGCACCGCGGGCGGCAGCCCCACCGCAGGTTCGGGTCCAACTGCCGGTGCGGGCGGCGGGTCGCCCGCAGGCGATGACGTGCTCGAGCGCAATCTTCACCCGTCGCGCGACGGCGTCTTCACTCAGCCCAAGCTGACCAAGGCAGCAGTAGCGACGCTCACGGCCGACACCGCGTTTGCGGCCAAGTTCACCGGCGACATGTGGGCTTCACCGCTGTACATGAGCAACGGCCCCAACAATAAGGGCGCGTTCTTCGCGGTCAGCACCAACAACAACGTGTACGCGATCGACGAGACGACGGGCGCCATCCTGTGGACGAAGAGCATCGGCAGCGCTCCGCAGCAAAGCGGCGCCGGTTGCGGACAGGTCAACCCGGTCGGCATCACCAGCACCCCGGTGATCGACGCGGCCAAGCGGGTGATTTACGTTGCCGGGGCCGTGGGCACGGCCACCATCGATCATCACGAGATCCACGCCATCAACATCGACACCGGGATGGAAGTGACGGGCTGGCCCGTCGATTTGACGGGCACCAAGTCGGGCAGCGTCACGTTCAACCAGAAGCCGCAGAATCAGCGCAGCGCTCTGTCGCTCGTCAACGGCACGCTGTACGTCGCGTACGGCGGCCACGTCGGAGACTGCTCGGACTATCGCGGCTGGGTGATCGGCGTCAATACGATGGACCCGACCCAGCGTGGCGCGTGGGTGACCCTCGATACGACAGGCTCTGGGATCTGGGCCGCGGGCGGCATGGCGTCCGATGGCAAGGCAGTCTTCGCCGCCACTGGCAACCACACCCCATTCGGTCAGCACGCGAACGACCGCACGACCACGGACAGCGAAGCGGTCGTGCGCATCACGGGCCTGGGCGTGCTCGACCGCAAGGACGAGAACCTGTTCTTCCCCGAGGACTGGAAGACGATGGACGACAACGACGCCGATCTCGGCGGCAGCAACCCCGTCTATTTCAGCGTCCCGGGCGCCACGCCGCCCAACTACCTCGCGCAAGTGTCCAAGCACGGCAAGCTGTACATCCTGAACGCGACCAACCTGGGCGGCATGGCCGGCGCGGTCGCGACGATTACGGTCGCCACCGGCAATATGGCCGTGAAGACTGCGCCCACGATCTATCGGACCGCGGAGGGCACGCACGTCACGTTCTCGACGGACAGCGCCGCGGCTGGCTGCCCGATGACGGGCACGGGGCCTAGGATCGTCTCTGTGCTGCTCACCGGCAGCCCGCTCACCGGCAAGGTGGATTGGTGTGCACCGCAAACGGGTCAGGTGACCGCGCCCATCAGCACGACCACCGATGGCACGGCGGACGCGGTGGTCTGGTACTTGAGCGGCGGCAAGCTGACCGCAGTCGACGGTGATAGCGGCGCGAACCTGTTCACCAGCAGCAACACCTGCACCGGCGCACGCCGCTGGACGTCGCCGATCGCAGTCAAGGGACGCATCGTGGTCGGCGCCGACACCCAGCTGTGCTCCTGGTCCGCCAAGTAAGCACCTGAGCACAAGACAAACGCCCTCGCGATCTTCGCGGGGGCGTTTGCGTTTTGTTCGCGGGGGCGTTCGCGTTTTGTCAGAGCCCTCGCATCGCGCCGAAGAGTTCATGCGCCGAAAGAGCGCAGCACAAAAGGGAAACGCCCCCGATGACAATCGCGGGCGGGGAGACCGCGGCACCGGGGGCGTCTGGGTCGCAACAGACCAACAACCAGATGAAGCTGGCTCACTGGACTGAAGAGCTCCAGTGACAAGCGTCAAAGTAAGCACGCGTCAGGGCGGCGCAAGCGTAGCTGCGATCCATCGGTCAGGCCGATCCAGTCTGGTCGAAAACGATGAACATCAGCGTTCGCTCGAGCACGTTGACCGTTGGGCCCGAGACATAGCAACCGCCGCGACACGGGTCCGATAGGTACCGGACACCCAGCTCCCTTCCTCGGATCGACCCGTGCCCCACGTACCAACGCCTCACGATGCCTTATTCAAACGCGTGTTTGCAGATCCGGAGAACGCTGCGTCCGAGCTGCGCCTGATCCTGCCGGCAGAAATCTCGGCGCTGCTCGATTGGTCGACTCTCGAACTTTGCCCCGGAAATTTCATCGATCCGCAGCTCACCGAACGACAGACCGATCTCTTGTTCAGCGTTCGCTGCGCTGGCCACCCTGCGCCGATCTACATTCTCTTCGAGCACCAAAGCGCTCCCGACTGGTTCATGCCCTTTCGGCTGCTTCGTTACATCGTCCGCATCTGGGAAGCGTTCCTGCGCGACAACCCGACGGCCAAGCGACTTCCAGCCATCATTCCCGTGGTCCTCCACCACAGCGAGCACGACCAAGGAGCCTGGTCGGCCCCCACCCTACTCTCGGAGCTCGTCGAGCTCGAGCCGGCGAAACTCGCGTCATTCGCCGCTGTCCTGCCCGAAATGCGGTTCGTCCTCGACGACATTTCGCGCTCCGATGACGCGGACTTGCGAAAACGTACTCCCACGGCAGCGTTCGCGCTGTTCCTGCTGCGCGACGCTCGGACCAGCAAAGACCTGCTCGCAGCTCTCAAGCGATGGGCCGCCGTGTTGACCCAAATTGCCGAAGCGCCCGGTGGCCCAGCGGCGCTCGCCGCCTTGTTCGAGTATGCTCTGCGCGTCGGAGAGATCCCGCGCCAAGACCTAGAAGAATTCGTCCGACAATTGAGTCCAGTAACCACGGAGGCGTTCATGACCACCGCAGAGATGATCGCAAAGGAAGGCGAAGCCAGAGGTGAAGCTCGAGGTGAAGCCAGAGGTGAAGCTCGAGGTGAAGCTCGAGGTGAAGCCAAAGGAAAGGCTGAGCTCGTTCTTCGGCAGCTGACTCTTCGCTTCGGAACACTATCCGAAACGGCGAGCGCGCGCGTCAAAGCCGCAACGTCGGAGCAGCTCGACCTGCTCGCCGAGCGCGTGCTCACAGCGACCACCATCGAAGAAGTGCTGGGCTAAGGCTTCGGCCGAGTCCGACGCGCGAAGAAGGGCACGCCGCGCGTTGCCCCCGGTTCCCGGGTTGTTTTCGCGCCGCCCGCACGACGGGTCCCGCTTCGTTCGCGCGCCTGCCGCGCCAACCAGCGAGTTGACACGTCAGGCATGTCCGGCAACGCGGCGCCGCATGGCGGCGGTGTTGAGTGCTCGAACGACGCGAGTCGTCTGAAATCGAATTCTCAGCGGGCGGAAACGGTCGGACCGGCCACGGAATCGCTTTTGCGGCTTCCATACCCGGTCGAACCGTCCCCATGCACGCCGAATTCGTCGTCGAGCACGGTCGACCCGTCACTTTTCTCGAATTTTTCGATTGGAGCCACGGTCGACCCGTCACTTTTTTGGAATTTTTCGATCGCAGGCACGGGTAACCCGTCAGATTTTTCGAATTTTCCGTGTGGAAGCACGGTCGAACCGTCACTTTCGTCGAATTTTCCGTTCAGGTGACGGTCGACCCGTCAAATTTTTCGAATTTTCCGTTGGAAGCACGGTCGAACCGTCAGATTTTTGGAATTTTGCCTTCCGGCCCGGTTGGAATGACCGCCGAGCTGGATTTCAAGTTGGCCAGAGGGTCGAGCAATCGGCCGCAAAGGTGGGTGAAAGGAAAGGCGTCGGGCTGCGTCGATTGGGAGCAACCGATCGCGCGCGTGTCCGACGGAGCTGTGTGGGAACGGGGTTGGGGCGAACGACGAAAAGCTAGTTGCGGAAGAGCCGCGAGGGGAATTCGGAAGGATGACCAGACGACCTCGGCACTCGGCGCCGGCACTCTGTCGAATGACGAGATTGCGTTTGCGCTCGCAAGCATCAGCGTACTGCTTACCGTCGGCAGTAAGCTCGCGGATGAGCTTCGCGCCGCTCAACGGGCGCGAAGCAGAACTGAATGCGACGAAGAACTGGGGGGCATGGCGATCGGCGAACCGGGACGCGCGACCTGTCGATCGTTGCTTGCACGAGGTGATGCCTACGCCCGGTGTGCCACCTCGCACGCCGACAGGACTTAGTCCGCCGTTCGTCAAGTCGAGTCTCCGGAAATATTGCGGGACCAGCTCACGTCGGCACGCGAGCTCGCGCGCAAGCATGGCGGCGGCGTCACCGTTGCCTCTACGCTAGAAAGCTGTTTTGTGCTGACCATGCGAGGCGAGCCATGAGCATTATGCGTTGATGTTAACGGAACTGCTAGTGCTCCTGGGGCTGGTGCTCATCAATGGGCTCTTCTCCGGCGCAGAGATCGCGATCGTGACGGTGCGCAAAACGCGCATTGAGCAACTGGTGGAGCAGGGCAGCAGGGGCGCGGCTGCGATCGCACAGCTGCGGGCAAATCCGGAGCGGTTTCTTGCGACCGTGCAGGTCGGAATCACGGTAGTAGGCGCCGCAGCCGCAGCCTATGGCGGGGATACGCTGGCGAATCGCCTAACACCACTGCTTTCCCCTGCCTTAGGCGCCCATGCTCATCAAGTCGCCTTTGCCACCGTAGTCGCGGCTATCTCGTACTTGTCGCTCGTCCTTGGTGAGTTGGTCCCGAAGTCGCTTGCGCTCCGAGCGGGAGAATCTTACGCACTCCTCGTCGCGCGGCCACTGCGCGGCCTAGCGTCAATTGCAAGACCTCTCGTATGGCTGCTTACAAAGAGCTCGAACATAGTTCTAAGGCTATTCGGCGACAGCACCTCCTTCACCGAGGCGCGAGTTTCCTCTGACGAGCTGAAAGCGATGCTCGAGGAAGCCGGCGAGGTCGGAGCCTTGCACCCTCGCATCGGCGAAATCGCAGCACGGGCCATGGACTTCAACGACCTAAAAGCGAAGGATGTCATGGTCGCCCGCACGCAGATCCGATCGATCAGCAAAGACGCGACCATCGACGAACTGCGACGCCTGGCGATCGAGGTTGCGCATTCGAGAGTCCCACTGTTCGAGGGGGACACGGACAATATCGTGGCTTACGTTCGCGTGCGCGACGCCTTCACCAATGCCGACGCGCACGCAATTCTGTCAACGTTGAGTCGCCCCGTCCGCTTCCTGCCCGAGTCGATGCGAGCAATCGACATGCTCCAATCTTTTCAATGCCAAGGCACCGAGCTCGCTGTCGTGGTTGACGAACACGGCTGCACTGCGGGCCTTGTTACGCGGGAGGACCTGGCTGAGGAACTATTTGGCGAGCTGAATGTTCCGGCAACGACAGCTTCTGAGGCGATCCAATCGCAGCCGGACGGCTCGACCATCGTGGCTGGGTCCACACCAGTGCGGGACGTGAACCGTGCCCTCGATCTCCGCCTTCCCGAAGTGGATGACTGGAGCACGATCGGCGGGATGAGCGTTGCCATAGCGGGCCGGATCCCATCGAAGGGCGAGAAGATACAAGTACCCAACGGCCCCGCGATCGAGATCGTTGATGCCTCGCCCCGCCGAGTGCGCGCAGTTCGCGTGCTGCCAAGTCAGCCGGCCATTTGAAGCAAAGCCGTCACGGCTGCCGCGCGCCGCGATCGAGCCCGGTGATGGTAGCGCCGCTCGCACTGCACGGAAACCCCGACTGCAGCGAACGCTTCAAGGCGCCGTGTCGGCGTCGAAACGCGAGCACTTCTCCACGCGCGCCATCGGACACCCCCGCCCGTTTCTCGTGGAGCCCGTCGCCTACGGATCGGGCTGAATTTATAGTGCCGAAGGGCGGACTTGAACCGCCGACAGCGCGCTTATGAAGCGCGTGCTCTAACCAACTGAGCTACTTCGGCTTTTGGGGGCGGGAATATGGTCGGGCGGGGCCCGGGCTGTCAAGCCGGGAAGCGTGTTCGTTTTGGGATCGCCCGGGGGCTGGGCCTGGCTCAGCGTGAGGCTTGGGGGATGGCGCCGTAGCCGCCAGGACCTGGGCCTTCGCGGCTGATTATGTGGTTGAGCGAGGTGTAGCTCATGGTGATCA
>Ga0247760_1000669_pt1 | contig 36187 bp, 20 predicted proteins | sample UWRJL171409R4_FD_179936 | JGI IMG/M metagenome (GOLD analysis project Ga0247760, IMG submission 179936) | Plant litter microbial communities from Arlington Agricultural Research Station in Wisconsin, United States - UWRJ-L171-409R-4 | ecosystem: Environmental > Terrestrial > Plant litter >... | reverse complement strand
AGCTTAATACCCCACGCTAAAATTGCCAGGAGCGAAAGTGAGGAATGGAGCGCCCCGTAGCGTAGCGAAGGGCCGTCGCGTAATGACAAACGAAGCGACGCCAGCAATTTTAACCTCTTTATAGACAGAGTATGTAAGGAAGCTCTGGAGATTTAAGCTATCTTTAACGATTTTGACGTTTTTATTAAGTAACTCTAGATAAAGTTTGGAGAATTAGATACTCTGAAACGTACTGAACAGTGCTTTATAGCATTAAGATAAACGTCTTTAATCCTTGAATTTTCTACGTATTTTAAGTTAGAAGTTATTAAAACTAAGCTTAGTTAAGAAGCTTTAATAATGCTGTTCTGGAGCGGACTGAAGGAGTATATCACTGGAGACCTTTATTAAGAAGACCGACCGGATTACTTTTAGGAGTTAGTTAAGATAGCTATTAAAGCCGATAATTGGTATTATAATTACCATTATTAAAAGAACTTATAGAAAGAATAAATACCCTATTAACTAAGTAAATTAAAGAAGGGGAACTAGTTGACTGCGATAGGCTATCATCCTAGATTAATGGATATTAGTATAGTAAACTGCTAGAATTGGCTTAACTGCGATAAGCTGTAACAGTAATAGCAGTAAAAGCTACCTAGGGACTTATCTTAGGTATAGTGCTTTAACTGTAGTAAGAAAGGTTGTATAATATAGTAATGCCTTTTACCGAAGTAAGTTAGTTATAAGTAAGTCTTAGATAAAGGGAAGCACGTTAAGTTTAATTTAAGAAACGTTTACATTAGAATAGTAAGTAATAAGGAAGACTGTACTTAGATAGATAAGTGCGAATTAGGAGACGAGGAAGAAAAAGAAAAGCTTTAGGACGTAATGTACTTAATCTTTAAGTGCGTCCTGGAAAAGTTAGTTATAGAGGTGTAGGTTGTTACAGACTGACTTTAAAGTGGAAACTTAGGATAATTAAAGGTGTAGGTTATGGAAGACCGACTTTAAGAAGAAATGTTCTAGTTAGCTGTTATAGGCTTTAAAAACCTTACGCTGTAAGTTTAAGAACTGAGAAGGTTTAGGAAAAACCCTGACTTTAAGTTACTTAAGTAGTAAAAATAAGCTTTAGAAAGTGAAAGAGAGTAAGTTAAAAGAATTAAGTTAGAAAAATAAAAATTCTTCTTAACTGTACCTTTTGAAACTCTTAAACACTTTAAACACGTTAAGTGGATTAATATCCTCACCTCCTTAAAAGAAGGATAGCTTAGATAGTTACCTCGTACTAAGGCTAGTGTGCTTCGGACTAGCACTTTAAAGGTTCCTTAAGAAGATAAGAAACAGGTATATTAATAAAGGGTTTAAAAGCTAATGGAAAGATATTAGGAACTAATAGACGAAGTGGAGGACTTATAAGTTAAAAGCTTTATTATAACATTTAAGGATAGAATAGTTAAGGTTAGGTTACAACTTTAAAACAGAGTTCGTTTTGCTAATTAACTTAAACACTAACTTATTAAAGAGGATTACTTTATAAAAGAATAAGCTGGTTTATTACTACCTGAACTCTGGAAAGAAGTTTAGGAGAAACAGCGTATATAGAAATAGGTAGATGAAAAAAAAAATTAAGGTATTACGTCCTCCGTTCTGTACTTTTTAATTACAGTACCTGCAGTTTACATTAGTTACTCCAGCTATAAAGACATACTGTGGATTAACTGTGTGTACGATAATTACACTCTTAACCGGTATAGCGGGCTTAAGGCCCTTTACAACTACTTCCCTAGTGTATAAAGACGGGATTACATTATTATAAGGGTAGAGATAGAAATAGTATATTATCGAGTCTCTTATGCCTTGATAAAAGGACTTAACAGTAGCAGTAAGTGAAAGGTTACTATAGTTAATTAAACCCTTACTGCCTGTTAGTAAGGAGGTTTACTTAATAGTTATTTAGTTGTAACGTGTTTAGTTTATCTTAAGGGAAAGGTTAAGGAATAGCAGAAGTAAGTGGATTATAGACAGATTTAAAAGTAAGAGGATATTATTAAGATCTAGTCTTATAAAGCGTATTATCGACTTGTTAAGAACTTTTAAAATATTAAACCATTTAAAGCTGATTAGACGTTAAAGTGAAAAACCTGAGAAAAGTTAATCGTTAAGTTTATTAAAGTTACCTGTTTTTCTAGAAGGAGTTAAGAAAAGGCTATAGGCCCTTTAAAAGGGCCGGAAACCAGTAGTTTGTTAGTTAGTAAAAATCCTAAGATAAAGGAGAGGTATTTAAAGGTTAGGCTAGATAAGACCTTAAGGATAGATAGTTATTATAACTTAGATGTAAAAGAAGTATAAGTATTACTTTATTAGTATTGACTTAATATATAAAAGAGGGAGGTTATTCAAGGTAAAAGCAGTAATTAATAACGGGAGTACTTTTAACTTAATACACCTCTTATTAGTTAACTAAAGGAAACTCCTTAACGAAAAGTATAAGAAGGCTATTCCTATCTGGAATGGAGAAGGAAACCCGTACTAATATAATAACAGTAAAGTCACTTACTACTTACTACTTTTAATTAAAGTAGATAAGGATAAATAATAAGTGGATTTTAACGTTATATTAATAATAAAGTATAATATAATTTTAAGTCTACTTTAGTTAGAAAAGTATAACGTAACAATTAACTAGAGAAGTAATTACTTTACCTTTAATAAGTCCCTTAACTATAATTACCATTTGGGAAAAGCTAAGAAAGCACCAAACCGCTCTAGAGATGCATAAAGCACTTAAAAGCACACTAAGCCCTTAGAACTAAACACGGTATAGGTTAGATTTATTAAAACAGTTAAAGGACTAAAGAGTCCACTATATCACCTAAATAACTATTTAAAAGGTAAACAGAAGTAGGAAGCTAATTTATAAATAAATAAAGAAGTTAACTTATCTAAAGTACCTGTTGAATATAAAAAGTTTACCCTATTTTGAAAAAAGATACTGTAATTACTAGATTACGGACTATAGGATTACGAAATTAAGCTAAAGCTAAGAATAAAGCTCTATAACTTCCAGCCTTACTACTTAAACCCTTAACAGGCTAAAGCCTTAAAGGAGGACGTTAATAAAAATCTAAAGAACAGATTTATTATAAAGTCCTAATCTCTAGCTAGGTACTTAATGCTATTCGTCCTGAGGAAGGTAGATAGTAAGTTACGTATAGTTATTAATTACTAAACGTTAAATAAGGATATAATTAAAAATTACTACTACTTATTATTATTTATTATAGAGATGTGAGAACGGATTATTAAAGCAAATTAGTTCTTAAGCCTCGATTTCCCTATAAGGTTTAACTATATTAGAGTGAAGGAAAAGGATAAGTATAAAATGGCTTTTCGAACTTATAACGGGTATTACTAATACTGTGTTATGCTAATAGGATTAATAAACGCCTTTACGACTTTCTAAGGGCTTATCGATAGTGTTTTCTGCCCCTTCCTTAATAAATTTATCTTTATATATTTAGACGATGTTTTAGTTTATTCTGAAACTTTAGAAGAATACTGAAAGCATATATAGTAGGTTTTAATAGCTTTTAAGAAGGTAAAGCTAATAATAAACTTAGAAAAGAGCCATTTCCATATCTAGGAGTTAAACTATTTAGGGTTTAAAGTAACCTTTAGAAATTTTAAAATATAACTAGAGAAGATAAAGGTAATTAGGGACTAGCTTACTCTAAAGAATTAAATGGAGTTATAAGCTTTTATCAGTCTCGTAAACTTTTATTAATACTTTATTAGATATTTTATAAAGATTGTAAAATTATTATATAAGCTTACAGGAATAAGTAAACCGTTTAAGTAGACTAATAAATAGTAAAAGGTATTTAAAGACTTTAAACACACCTTTATTACAGTATATATCTTAACCCTTCCCGATTTCTTAAAGCTTTTCTAAGTCGAAACAGACTCCTTAAAGTTTATAATTAGTAGAGAACGTAATTAAGTCCAGGACGATAGGAAACGCTATTTAATTACCATTTTATTAAAAGGAATCTATAACCTAGCCTTACGATACCTAATCTATAATAAGGAACTGATAATAGTTATTTAATACTTTATTAAGTAGGCACTGTACTTAAACAGTATAGAAGAACTAGTTTAAGTCTTTTTAGATTATAATAACCTTTAATACTTTTTAATAAAGGAACTTTACCCTTAATAAGTACGATAGGTAGAGTTAATAGCCCTGTTTTACTTCCAGATCTATTATGTTAAAGGAAAAGATAATAAGTAAGTTGATACTTTTAGTTAAAGATAAGATTATAAAGATACTAACCTGGCCCTAATCCTTATTACTATATTTAATAAAGTTAAGAATAGTATATTAAAGTATATGTTATAAATGTTAGATAATTAAATGTTAAAATAAATTATTAACGTTTATATAAACTTATAAATAAAGTATAATATCTATTAGTAATAATAAGACTTTTAAGTAAGAAGGTTAATAGAAGGAACCTGTAAGTATAAGTGCCCTTTAGAAGACTTCTTAAGGTATATATAGGACTGTGGGAAAAAGTGCCTTATATACCTAAATTATAATAAAACTAATTATTAGTAAAAATAGCTATTAAAAGGTATAAACAGCACACTTAAATTAGGAGTAAGGCTTTAGTATTAAGAAAAACTGTATATTTACGACTTAAATAAGCGGAAAAAGTACGTTTAATAAGTTTATAAGTCCTAACTTAGAGGATATATAGACTAAGTTAACACTCTTACATAAGCCTAGTAAGCGTACGCCTTCTTAAGAATAAAGAAGCTAGTTAAGGAAGTGGTTAATAATTATAATATCTGTTACTGAAAGTAGAACTAACATTATAAGCCTTATAAGCTTTTTAAACTACTCCCTATATTATAAGCGTTATAAAACTTAATCTCGCTTAACTTCATTACTAGGATTTTAGAGTTTAAGGACCTTATTATAAGAGTTACTTATAATTAAATCCTTATAATAGTCGACAGGTTAATAAAATAGGCTTACTTTCTACTAACCTTAAAAGACATAACAGCGGAGTAACTTACTTATATCTTCAAAAAAGAGGTAATGTTATAATATCTTTAGTTAAATAATATTATTACAGATTAAGATAAGTTAATTATGTTAAAGTTCTAGTAAGGGCTAATGTAAAGAATAAGTGTAAAGAGTAAGCTTTTAATAGCTTTTTACTTATAAACGGATAATTAGATAGAATAAGTTAACTAGATACTTATAATGTATCTTTAAGCTTATATTAAATTTAAATAAAATAATTAACTTAAGTTATTACTAACAGTATAGATAACTTATAATATAATGTTAGTTAAGTTAATAAGTATATTACTGTTTTTCCCAAATTATAGAAAAGAGCTTAAGCTTTATTTAAAGCCTGTTAACTGGTATCCCTTAAGTTGCAGTCCGTACAGATTAGATATAGGAAATATATAACCACCTGTAAGCTAAACTTAAGTTTATATATAAATAAATAAAGAAATTCACTAATAAAAACTAAACCGAATAACTAGTACTTAAAGAAGGATTTTATTATAATAGTGAATAAGTTAAGCGATTAACTCTTTAAAAGGGAGATTACGTTTACCTTTTTTTATAAAATTTACATTTAAAATAACCTAGTAAAAAGCTTAACTTTAAAAGGTATAAACTGTTATAAATTAAGAAAAAGATTGCTATCTTTAATTACGAACTAGATTTACCTGTTAATATAAAGGTATAGATTAAGGTTTTTCACGTCTTACTTCTAAAACCTGTATTAAAAGGAGTTCTTTTAGAAAAGAAGATTAAGATTGATATTAATAAGGATAAGTACGATGTTAAGGAAGTTATAAATTTATGAAAGGGAATGAACATGTTCGAATATCTTATTAAGTGGTTAAGTTATAGCCCTGAAAGTAACTTATAAGAACCTGTTAAAAATCTTAAGTGCTTAGACTTAATTACGGAGTTCTACTGAAAAAATCTAAACTAACTGAAACTAATAATAAAAACTAGAAATAAAATAAGATCTAATATCTAAATTATTATACTGAAGAGTAAGACTACTGTGGGATTTAAAGTTTAAAAAGTAGTAGGAAACTCCTTAATAAGTATAGGAGGATATTTATTAAAACCCTTAACTAAGGTTATAAGGACCTTAGACTTAATAAGGAAGCTAGGCTCTTAGAGTTAGTAAGCTTTACACGAATTGCATGTATAGTAGTATAGAGAACTAAGAAGTTATAGACTAGTAGCTTATAAGATAATTTACCCCATATAGCTAAAGGACTTACACTTTACCATAAGTTTAAGGAAGGAGTTAAAGGGTAAAAAGCGATCCGGTATACCTTAAGGTCTCTTAAACTAATTATATAGCGGTGTGTAGTAGAAAAGCGTATTTATAAGAATAAGCGCTATTAAGAAAGGAAGTTAATATAAAAAAAATAAAAAGTTATAATATATGTCGCGGTCCTTAGACTATAACCAGTGCTATAAAGACCCTTATAGGACTTAAACTTACAACCTCTCGTTAAAGGAAGTAAGTGCGTTATTATTATATTAAAGAGCTATTTTATTTATTAAAAGAAAGAAGTAATAAACTAAGTTATAAGGACATTATTAGTTACGATGTCTCCTTAAGGAAGGAACTAAAAGGGGCTTCTGTTAAGAACTCCCTTTAGTTGAATTTAGAAACGAGTGTAGTTGCCTCCTATGTTACACGCTCCTCCTTTACAATAATTTCCAGCTTGTGGCTAAAGAACTCGTTAGTATAAGCAGTTAAGGACTTCTATTAGTCCTTAATGCAGAGGAGCTTTGTAAAAACGTTACGCTCTTTGGAGTTAAGACGTTTCTTCTTATTAAGAACTCGATAAAGGACGGTTAAGTCGTTTCTGTAAACGTTACATATCAAGTATACAGCGTTACTAGCCGTTACGTAATAACTACACGATTTACTCTTACTAGTAACTTTATAGTCGACTAGTTTCAGTTATTAGTAACAGCTGCACTTTACAGGTATAATAATATTAAAAGTCGAGATAAACTTAATAGTAGCGGTGTGACGGATAGTGGATAAAAGGGCGTTTTTTCTGCTCTTCTTTACTCTGTTAGCAGGTATCGTTACGTTATAGGAGGAAAGAACTAACTAGAATTCTTTATAAGAAAAGAATGTTAAAGAGGGGGAATTGTGTGATAACCTTACAGGCCGTCACTTAGGCTGGGGCAGCTTAATAAATCCCTTATAGAAGGAATAGTGTAAGAAGGTAGTACGTACAGTACTATATATTGGGCTAAGGGTGTAAAGACTTAAAGCTCTTATAACTAGTTAATAATTACTTACTCTAATCTTGTTAAGATAAAGTAATTAAGGTAAGTAATCATAAAAGGTAATTACTTTACTTACTACTTTATTATAAGAGCACAGTGATCAAGGTACAAAGTACCTCTTAGTTAGTTAATATAGATACCTATAGTTATGCCTATAACTACTGTAAGGGACTCTAGTTCCTTACACTAGTATTTAATGATTCATTTATGTCTTACTGTTTAGACTTACCTCTGTATATTATAGTGACAGCAACTTACAGTAACATTAAACCCCCCGTTTAGGAGTGCTAGCTTAACAAGCCGTCTTCAGAACACCCTTACCTGTTAGCGTCCTGCTATACGTTCTGTCTTAACTCGCACCAGTCCTCTCAAGGCCTGTGCCGAGTGCGGGTCGTAATAAAAATTATGCTGTCAGCATAATGTAATATGTCATTAAGGCATTAGTTACATCTATGTTACTGGTGTAAGTTTAACAGCTAAAGTGGGGAAGGTCATTAGGTAATTAAAACCATATTATAAGATTAATTTATATTATACTTTTACGTAAAGGCTTAGCTAGATACTTATAAGCACGTTACTTGATTTTAGCTTACTGCCTTTAGGCAGCAGTATCTGTCTATCTATGCTAGTAAAGAATAAGATTAGCAGTTTATGTATAGAAGGTATCCTATATACACCTCTAAGTTCTGTTGGTGTATCTGTTAGCTTATTTAACTGAGGAAGTTATATGAATTTGTCGTATGACGACGGCATATAGTTATAAAAGGTGATGGTAAGGCTCTATTATAAAGCTATTGCCCGAGACCTTTATATAAGGGTGGTAGCTGGCTTAAAAAGAGACTGTACACTGGACTGCCCCTTAGCCTGTTTGCTCTGTTAGAAAAACTGCACCATTGTTTTAATTACTATTATAGCGATTAGAAGGATAATGGTCGTAATTAGATCTGTTATTTAGCTCTCTGGCGAAGCTAGAGGGCTATCTATTGTGTGTTTCTATGTGCTTAAACTAGATTGCCAGATCGTAGCTGATCGCTAGTTCGAACGCCACGACTACAGCTATGGCTACGATCCACTCCGTGGATCGTACTCCCCTTTTGACAGGTACCACGCTTTTTAGCGTAGTGGGTAGTTTGTGACACATCCTTCCTGCACATTCCGGTCTCTGGCCAGAACTCCTTCCTCTTCCGACAGTTCTACCTGATAACATGCTTTACTTGATGACATACTCCACTTGATGACATACTTGACTTAACGACAGGGTAGATAAAAGAAGGGGTGTGAAAATAGCCGGATATTATACGTAAATAGTAATGCGGAGCCTCCTGGGATCAATTACCGCATTAAATACCACTGAGCCCGGCAGGGAAGGCCGCAACACTAAGATTATACCTCTGTAAAAGATTAAGACTATCCCTCATAAGGCTTAACAATCTGGCTATATTCCCATCTTAAAGCCTTTAATTCCTAAGGTTATCTAAGTCCTTAAAGATAAGGTGTAGTAAGGAGTTTTAAAGGAGTCTTATATAACGTACTGTAATAATTAGTTTATAGTTTAGCAAAAGAATAATAGTCTTTATTTAATTAATAATACCTAAAAGATAAATAAAGTTACAATTTATAATACCTTCAGCTTATTAAGTATAAAAGAGTTTAATAAGGAGTTTAAAACTGTAAGCTTATCTCACTCTTAAACCTTTTCTCTAGCTATAATTATATTAAGCTAAACGTTATAAGTAAAGACATAATAACTTTCTTTACTTTAATTAGACTTTTTAAGATATATACTCTTCTTTAAAGAGTAATAAACTTAATAACTTAATTTATATAAGCTGTGATTTAAATACTTTATAACCTTATCTTATATAAGTATCGGCCATTTTTTAACGATATCTATATAAAAGGGCCACGACATTATTATAATAGAGAGGAACTTAAACCTGGTTTATAATATTATATAGTTAAACACTTAATAAACTTAAACACTATCCTTATTAACTGTAAACTAGTAGAAGTAACTATCACCCCAGTTAAGTTATAATAAGTTTAAGTAAAAGCTGTTTTAGTAAACTACCTGTGTTTACTAGACGGATATTCCCTTAATTAGATAAAAGTCGTTAAAATAAATAAGTGGAGAACTTGTTTAAATGTTAAAAAAGTCTAGTTGTTTATAAGAATAACTGGATTTTATTAAGTTTAAATTAAGTTATTTAGATAAGTTACAGCACTGTTATACGTACTGACTTAGGGCGTTTATTCAGGTCGACCCTGTCGTTCTTTTTAGACTCTGTGTGTAATATTACTGTAGCCGTTTATATACATAGCGATGCGTTCTCTAGCGCGTGCCACTGTCAAAAAGGGGCTGCGCCGCGCTGCTTCTTTCAATCAACAATTGATCCGACGATTTTTCACCATGAAGACCTCCCATTGAAAGCCCAGTGACATTCTGGCCCTTCGATCGAAGGAAGATGACCTGATCCACGGTCGCTTTTCCTTTGTTGTTCCATGCTAGGCTCCGTTCCATGCTAGGCACCGTCACATACTAGGTTTTGTTCCATACTAGATACGTATCTGTTTTTCTACGTCAGTTGCATTTATGTCCCTCCGATCGGAGGACTAGTAGTCTGGGAGTCGGCCTTTTAAGCTGACAACAACGTTCTGTAGGTGTGGTTCTCTTTGTGGTTTCTTCCCTGTTACGCCATCGCACCAGTTCAGTACTAATAAAAAAGGATACGTAATAGGAATAGACTGAAAGAGAATAGATAGTGATAGAGTTCTTATAAAGAAAGATTACCACTACTTTAATCTTAATAGTAATAACTTATAATAACTTTTAACATAACCTTATCTTTATAATTATTAATACTAGCCTTAAAGGCTAGGGAGGAGTTATTAAGTAAGTTAAGATAGATGAAAATGGCACCTTTACCACTTTAAAAGTGAAGTATAATTTAATATTAAGAAACGTTATAACATTACTAAATGAGAATTTAAAGGACTGTTAAATATATTAAAGTAAACTTATTATTACCTTTATAAGGTTAAGTTTATTATTAAAACTAATACTTTTATTCTGGTTTATCAGCTAAACATAGCTGTTAGTGATATGCTTAACGCCCTTCTTATAAGGTAGATTACTTAGATCTGGAACTTTAACTTTAATATTAAATACATCCCTAGTTCTAAGAACACTGTAGCTAACAGGCTGTTATAAAAGCCTATTAGTCCCTTTAATCTAATAGCGCTTAAGTTTAAAGAGGATATTAATAACTTTATTAACACTTAGATCTTTACTTAAAAAACCGTTAATATAGACATTTAAACTAAGCTATTACTTAATAATATGTGGAAAAAGGAGTCTTATAATATTACAACTTATTTAACTAACTTTACTGTCTTACTTAAGGTTATAAAGAAATCACATTTAGCGATTTAAAAGTAGAAAGCTAAGTGTTACAAATACGTTATTAAGTATAAGATCCTTTAAATACGGCCACCTAAAGGTATAAGTATCCTCTTATAAAGAATTATAAACTGTTTAAAGCTGTAAAGATAGATCTAGTTACGTTTTTACAAGCTCTCTACTTATTAACGACGTAAGGTTACTTATAATTAAATTACCATGTATTATTATTAAAAGGGAATGTATATTATAGTTAAAAACCAAATTGAAAGCTATCCTAATTATTAGTATTATAACAGTAAGTGTTATAAAAAAGGACTAGAGTATAACACACCATCTTTATAATTATTTATAAAATGGACTCTTAACTTTTAAGTCTTTATATCTAAGCCTAAAGGCAGGAAGATATAAGTGATTAAAGGACAAGATGATCGCTTTAAGTATTTAAAAGTAAAAGTCCTTTATATTAAGAGTTTAAAAACGGTAAAAAGCTTTATAATAGATTACATTATTTTACAGTAGGGATAGCCGTTAAAAGTTCTAGTAAGTAATAGCACTAAGTTTAAAAGGTTCTTAAAAGAATACCTTAAGGAACTTTAAGTTAAACGCGTTACTATATCCTTATATAATTTAAAAGCTAACAGACTTAATAAAAAAGGTTATTACTAGATCACTTTAATATTAATTAAACTTATTAGTAAAAACGATATTAGATTAAAGAAATAACTTCTTTACATCCTTTATACTAATAAGATAAGCCTTAAAAAGAGTTATAGGATAACCTCTTTTTACCTAACGAAAGATTTTAACTTAATATCTGAAATTAAAGTTAATTACCCCGTTTAATATCTTATTAAATAAGACGTAATTATCTTTATCTAATTAAATAAAAGGTAATCTAATCTTAAAACCAGAGTTACACTAATAGCTGTTAAAATAAGATACCTTAATAAAACTTTATATAATATAAGTATCGTAATAAACTAAATTATAATTATAAGGTAAAAGTGGGCTAATTATTAAAAGAAGAATTTTATATATAAGTTTTAACCTTAATTTACTTTAATTAAAGACGGAGACCTTATCTTAATTTAAAACAGTATATAAGAGATTAATATATTAGTGGTATAACTCTTATAAAGTTAAGAAGATTAGGCTTAAGTTAACCTATATTTTTAAGATATTTAATAAAGTATAGTTTAAAACCTTTTACCTGTTAAAAAGAGTTAAAAAGTTCTTTTAAATAGATAATATTTACATAAAGTTTAATAATAAGGTTATTCTTCCTTTTAAAAACCTTAATCTTAATAAGTATAACTTAAAGGATTTAACTATAAAAGACATCTTAATATTAACATTTAATAAGAATAAGGAACTTATCTTTAATTAAAAGGAAGAGGATATTATATAGGATAAAAAGGTTAAGTATAAGTAAAAAGTTATTAAGTAAAGCAGTATCCTACTTCCAGTTAATAAGGGGAAGTAAATTTAAATCTTTAAGTTAAGTAAGTTTAAAGTTAAAATTCCGTAAAGGAAGCCTTTTAACTTTTAAGATTAAAGGAGTAATGTGGAATTCCTTTCCTAAGTATCTCCTACCTTCCCATTATTAATTCTATATTTTAAGGTTATCTATATATTACTTTTAAACCTTATAATAACACTTAAGGGGAAGTATTACTATATAACCTTAATAACTTACAGTTCTTTTAAAACAGTATAAGTACTTTAATTAAAGGGAGCTTAAATCCCTAATTTTTTTTTTTCTCTTCTCCTATTTCATTTCTTTCCCTTTAACAGTTTAAATATATATCCTGTTATATTATCACTTTCACTATACCTTAAGGTAATATAAAGGAAAAAGGTAATAAGTTTATTTTTATTTTATAAAAGTATATATATTCCTTATCTCTATCTTCTTATATAAAGTCTTACTTCCACTTTTTCTCTTACTTTTTCCTCTTTTTAAAAGCTTCCTGTTACTTCTAAACCTCACTTAAATTAAACCTTAACTTATTCTTTAACAGTGTAATTATAAAGTTTAATAGAGAATTTCTTAATAGTAAAGCTACCCTTTATAACCTCACTTTTAAAGGAAGATTCTAGTTCTTATAGCTGTAAATATAGTTATTAAACTAGTAATTCCCACACTACTTAATATAAGAATTATTATTAATATTTAAGTATAATAAACACTTAAAAAAAAGCTATATTAACTAAACCTTTTAACTATTAATCTTACAGAATAAATAGTAAAAGGATTCCTTATACTTAAAGTAAAGGTTAAAGTTTTTATTAAAACTTAATTAACTTATATATATTTAATCAAGTAAAAAAGAACACTTATAACCTTTTAAATACCTAAATAAATAAACCCTTTACGTGCTTAAGATAAATAGTAACTTAATAAAGCTAATAGTTAAACAGGCTATTATTGTATACCTTAATATACATTATATTAGGTAAAGGAAGATAAGTTCCATTAAAAAGCCTAGGCTAAACCTTATAAAGTCAAGGTAAGTGAAGAGTTCTCTAACTCTATCCTTATTATTAGGAATTCGTTAAACTATATATATGTCTGAGAAATTCCCTTTTACTTTAAAAACTTTAAGATATAATAATATAGTAAAAAAGTGTTTAAAGCTTATCTGAATTTATTACAGTATACTATTAGGGATTATTTTAATTTCCTAAGGTGGAGATCTAAAGTCAAGAACCTAAATAAACTGAGAGGGTGCCGTTACACCTTTTAACTTTAAAATAAAAGTAAGGTTTACAGGTCTAAAGGGTGTAAACTGTGCTAATGTTAAATTACACTTTAGTATTTTATGCTTTAATATTAAACGCTTAAGTGTCTTTTAATTAAAGATAAAGGAGAGTAGAGGTGAAAAGTTAGAAGCTATTATTATAATAGTAAGTAGTAGAAAAGTTAAAGGTTATAAGAAGAAAAGTAGTGTTAGAAGAGAAGGAATTTCTAAAAGCGAGCTAAGTTTTATTTCCACAGTTACAATTAAATATAAATACTTACTCCTTCTTTTAATTAGATAAAAAAGAAGCGTTTACCTTTTTAATTTACCAAATTAAAGCAGATTAGTTTAAAAAGTTATTTTAACCCTTAACTACTTTTAAACCTAAACCTTAAACTTCTGGTAAACCACACACTTTACCTCCTTTTTATTATTCCCTCCCTTTAATTAAATAAAATTATTATAAGATTTATATTCTTTTTAAAGTAAAAACGGTACTTTTCACTACCTAAAATAACTTTACCCACTTTACAAACCCCTATTAAGGCGTATATTATAACTTTTATCACTTTTAATAAATAACGTGTTATTAAATAAGTCCTTACTCCTAATACTTAAATAAAGCTCTTTCCTCTTTTAAGAAATTTCCTAAACCTTTTAAAAGTTTACTCCCCCTTCCCTAATTATAACCTTATTAAAAACCTAAAGTTTAAGGGCTTAATTATATTTACTACCAGTAATTAAACCCACTCCTTCTTTACCTTTATCCTTTAATCACATTATTAATATTATATTAAGCTTTTTAACAGGCAGTTATTAATATTTATAATTATTCTGGAGAATTAAATCCTACCACTTTAAAATTAACTTATTAATTACCTTAAGGTAGTAGTTTATAACTAGCTAATATTTTATAATCCGATTAAACTTAAGGTTAAAGATAAGATATATTAGATTTACTTCCTTACGAATACTTACATTTACAGTAAAGTAGTTTTTAAAGAAAGGTAGCCTACTTATACCTTACAGCTTTATAACACTTATATTAAGGTTAACTATAAGGTCTAATAAAACGATCTTAAAATAGGCACCCTTATTACTTATACTCTTTAAAGACTAAAAGATAAAGTCTAAATTACTTTTAAAAGCGTTTTTACCTAATTCTATAATCCTATTTATAACTATAAAAAGTAAAAGCGGATAATATCTTAACAGTTTTAATACCTCCTTATAAATAAAAATAATAAATATTAAGTAATAACTATATATAATAACTACCTTAAGATTCTTTACAGCATTAATTCGCTTAAATAATGGAAGACTTTTAAGTAATAAAAGTAAATTACTTTTTAATACCTTTATAGTAAAGTAATCCCTTAAATTATAACGTCGTCACTACTAACTATAACACCTAATAACGTTAATATAAAGTAGGTGTAAGTGTTATAATAAGTGTATAGGTTAAAGTGTAGCCTTATAGTTATAAAGGTAGTAAAGATAATTTTATAAGAGTTAATAATAATTAGTTATAATATCCTTTAAGTTAATACCTTTACATCCCTAATATACTCTTGCTTTTAATTAAAGAAAAGGTTAAACAAGAAGAACATCACCCTAAATATACCTTAATATTAGGTAGAAGTTATTCTAAACGCTCTTTAAATAACCTTAAATATTACACTTTATAAAAAGAAGAAGTTAAATCTGAAAGATAAGAGGTTTATCACTTATTATGACTATAGTAATTATACCATTAGTCTCAGTGACGCGGTTTCACCCTCCCAATCCGGCTGCAGATGCCGCCGGATTAGGTGGCTTCGACCGCTTACATTCCCCACCCCTTTCTCTCACTTTACGGTAGTGGTGTGAACGTAACATAGCAATTCTCCACTGATCGTCGCACCTTTCGCCCGTTTGAGTCACTTCAATAATTTGCAATAGAGACCTTAAAATACAGGTACCGTTCTGCTACTTACAGTGCTCACCCTCGTCAACCTAGGTTGCTGTAACGGTACGGGCGACCTGCAGGTCGCAAATGCGGGGAACTGACGCAACTGACCGCTGCACCAAAAGGTACGGCACAAGTTGACTGACCGCCGGTCACCTTATCAATTCCCGCCTATCTCTCTCTCTTTACTGGGTGTTGGCAGACAGCTGTAGCCGAGGGTTGCCGAGGCCCTCTAACCGGGCACAGCCCGTTACAGTTACAGCATATCATCAAATGAAGCATGTCATCAGAGTGGAGCATGTCATCAAAGTGGAGCATATCATCAAAGTGGAGCATACTATCAAAGTGGAGCATGTCAGGTTATATTGTGATTATACCATTAGTCTTAGTGACACGATCTCGACCTCCTAATTCGCTAGCAGATATCACTAGATTAGGCGGTAAAGACCGCTTACATTGTCTTGTCAGAAAGAAGGAAGTTCAGGGGCCCCGGGCATCTAGTCAGCGAAGCTGACTGGATGCCTAGCACTCCCTAAGCGCCGGTGAGCCTGAGCCACCACAGTTACGAAGACTGAATCCTACAGAAAGGTCTACAAAAGAAAGGAGTTATGGCCTCTGGCCAGAACCAGCAGAAGCGATTCAATCAAGCGGTTGCAACTCCAATCAATTCCACCAAATCCAGTATGCAGTGTTTCTAACAGGTAGGCCGGATAACGTTAACCGCAGAATCGCCACCTTAAACCCTTCAGCGGTGGTAAGTACGGGTATGTTGTGATTGGTTAGTTACAGGGGTACATTGAAGCCACCGCTAAGGGTCTAAGCTAGCTGAGCAAGCGGTTGCCAAAAAAAAAAACACTGCGTACCTAAGACTTTTTCAGCTCCTTCAAGTCGCTGGGCTAGAGGGTACTTGGAAGTACTATCACACCACCCACAGATCTCCTGGGGATAGTAGACTAACGGACCCCTAAGCAACACCTAAGCAGCCATACTAAAAATCTATCATTTGCACAGGCCACAATCCTTAACAGTGTCGATTATTTTTACAACCGCTTACTGAGATAAAGTATGTAATGAAGGCGCCGCAGCACACCCGCCTAGTCACCAAAAGGACGGAAAAGGGACGAACACGAATGAGAGGCGGTGAACCTCTGGAGGTAGGGCTGGATACCCTGACAGCAGAAAAGACTCGTTTAGTCCTCGGTCCAGTGTTTCCCAATGCGCGACCCATCTCCCAGGAGATACCACAGGTGTTGGTCATCACTCCAAAGTCAGCCGTGCTTGGCTTTCGCCAATGTGGCTGACTCCGTAAATGTGAAGATTCATGTATGAGTCCCAGGAATTTCGTATCTGTTGACCGCACCTGACTCCCTTTCATTGTTATGATCATTGCGACTGCCGTTCAGCGAAGTGGTTCGGCACCTAAACTCATCAATGTCGACTCCTTAAGATCTCTCACCACCCCAGCCAGAGGGTTACGTTCCAAGACAAAGGAGAGTAAGCCATAAACAACCGATGCCACAGCCATCTCCACAAGAAGGAAACAAATCCATATGGGGGCCAAGAGCAAACGCAAGACCGTAGATACAGCGAATAGGAAAACCCGAAGTTCATATCTGAGGTGCCACTTCGAGCTCAGCATATCGCTGGCACTTGTCCGTGCCGGTGCGAGAGCTCGAAGACCAGTTTTCCGCTTCACCAACAAGGAGATAACGAACTTCATCTCGCTGACAGGCAGAATGACGCAGATGCAGAAAACAATATTTGTAAACGAGCCGGTTGGTTTTTCATCTGATTCACCAGTCGCTACTGTAAACACCGTTTCCAAAGGATTAGGCCCTTCAGAGGCCTTGCTGTGGTGAGCAGATTCAGCTTCATGAGGTGCTTGCTTCGACCTCAGCTGAGACCGATTTTGGATTGATATGTTGAAGTACTTCTGGAGTCGGCTGATTCTGTTGGCGTTGAAAGCAACGAGAAGCAGAGGGACGACTACCGCTGCTGAAATCGAGACTGAACGTTGGTCAGTCTCTACGAGTGGAGGGGATCCAGTTTCGGACCAATTACTTACAGATATACTGCATCACGAAGCCAAGCTGCATGCCAGCCTCCGTCTTTGGGAATTCTGCAATGTCTACTGAGAAGATGGCAGCCATGAAAGAAAGGGGGAGCTGTTCGCTTAGTCAGAATTTGCGTTTGGAGAAAGTCCGATACTGAGAAATTGAGTGGCTTACAAACACAATGGTAACAGTAGTAAAAACCATGAGTGTTGATCCCTGTCGTGAAGTTTCCTCCGCCATGTTGCGTGCCCAGCGAGCTTCGAGGATATTAGAGAACTTCTGTTTTAGATCGATGAGTGCGTTCAACTCGTCATTGTCAGCTGATGAACGTTTCCAGATAGTGGATTGCTTCTGGAGTTGCAACCTCCACATGTATCATAACGGGTTTTAAAGTTGAGTCAGACTTACAGCTGTTGATGTTGTCTCTGCTCGATCACCCATGGCCCTGGTCTCATCCCAGATGCCACGAACGAAACAGAGGCCTTCTTCGGCAACACCACGATACATATCATCCTCACCATCCCTCATCCACTCAAGGACCTTAATTTGATCTTGAAATAAGATACCCATTGTGTGTAACTCGTCCCGGATATCCTTAATCTCGCGAAGCAGAGCCATTTCTGGCGCAAAGCTGACCATATTGATGCTCTTCTCCCGGGGAGTCCTGTCGGACAGATCGGCAATATCTTGAGAGAATGCTTTGAAGATTTTTGCCTCTTGATCCGCCTTGGTTTTATAGATCAGCATCCCAAGACTGGCCAAAACAAGACTATGGTGGTGGCTTACTATCCTTCCAATCTCATTCTCGTAGGTCTCTGCAATGTTGAAGAACTTGTTGAGATACCGAGAGGGGTCTAAACAGGACCGAAGACACTCATTAATCACAGTACGAACGACATCCTGCGATGATTTCGCTTCTCCGATTCTTCGCTTAACATTATTCCAGACGTCCGTCCGACCGGCGGGCTCTGGGTCGTCTGAGGAACCGCTGTGACTCCACCGTGATGGAAAGCTAGTAATCACCGTTTCTAGATAAAAAGGGAGCAAGTACCTTATTCAGCTGATCATCTTGGGAGCAAAGGTTGACTAAGGTAGATCCTGAAACTCACCATTAGGCAGAACCCAAAGCCAAAGTTGATCCACCATCAACATTGGTTGTTCACTCGGCGACTTTCCTGGCGACTGACGTTTGAAAACACGACCGATAACTTGGTCCTCATCCCTGTCGCTTGTATCTTTTAGACTGTAGTAGCGATATTGGTCAAACGTCCGCCGAATATGGAGGGGATGGAGCTTCTTAAGATAGTGGAAGATGAGTAGTTCATCTTTGTCGGTGGGGATTGCCGATTTTCTCCCTTCAGAGAGTTTATGAATGACCGTGGAAATTTCCTTGAATCTGCCCATTGTTTCCCAATGCATATATGGCATCTGTGTTTGCCGATCATGTTACCGGAAGCTCAAGATACGGTCAAAACATGGACTCACATAAAAGCACATTGCCTTCTCGATCTGCGGTCCATTTCTTTCCGCTTCCTCTCTTTGAGCGTTGAAATTTAAGCATTTGAATAGAGGCTTCATGAACCTAGCATGATGCCCTGCAGAGCCTCTGTGTTGTCCTTCAGTCCACAATTCTTTGCCCAGGATATTCTCCCGTATTCTGCTGCTAGACTTCACCAAGCATTGATTCATCAGAACCTTAGCATGATTCTTAGCGAATAGTGCTTGCGATTAAATGCATTGGAAAACTTACCTCCACCCATATCATCTGAGAACGATATAAAATCAGCATCTAGGCATATTTGGGGATACGTCTTGAGTTGTGAAACAACTTTGGGGGTTGGTTACATTATTTGCGGGCAAGTGAAACCATTTCACCCTGTTTCCATTGTCAACCTCTTCGGCGATGGTTTTCATCCGCAGAAAATCGTAGAGACTGTGTCGTGGCAGTTCATGCAGGGTGTTCCCGGGATTGTCCGGGTCGATTACTGTTCCTTGCAGATAAAACAAGACGTCCGCCGCAGCAGTATCGGGACTCAACTCGTTGGACAGTCTCAGTTGCGAGAACTCCGCCGTCTCAAGGAGCTCAAATACTGCTGTTCGAATATTTCTTTCTGCTGATTCCATAGGTGTGCTTTCCAATTCCTTCTTTGCCACCATGAGGGGCGTGTTGGAGTCTGCGTCGGCCATCTCAAGGTCAAAGTCGCCCTTCAGCAATTCTGTCAGCGTCCCTTCATCGCCCCATCCCGCTGCAAAGTGGACTGGGGTTCGGCTTTGGTTATCTTGTGCATTGATGTAGGCACCTGCTGAAACTAGAAGTGCAACTATAGCCCTTTGCCGATTGCGAGCAGCATGATGTAGAGGAGTAGCGCCTTGAAGATCTCGACAGTTTAGGTCTAAAGAGCCGGGAAGTCCCGTCACGGTTTTGATAAGATTGGTGACTGTTTGTACTAGTCCGAGACTGGAGGCGAGGTGAAGTACTGTCATACCCATCGGGTCCCGAGGAGGTAAATCGGCACCTCTCTCGACAAGGAAGCTCAAGACAGCATCCCCGAAGCCACAACACGCGGCGACTGTCAGAGCATTCAAGCTATCGGGAAGCGGTTTCGAAGGATCTCTGGCTTGCCAGTATCGAGAAAACCACAGATCATGCTGGTTGCAAAGGGTCAAAATATCGGCTCGGTACTTCGTCTGGCTCTCCCCACACCTGTGAATGTGGCCGGCCCAGTTAATGGCAGAGTAGTCGAGAAACGGGTGGCAGTTATCATTAACTTTGACTCTCAGAAGAAATTGAATACACCTCTGGCCAAGGAGCTCGTGGAAACGCTGAACTCGTTCGGTTGTCGTCCTATTATCCCACGGTATAGCTTGAAGAGCCGCTATGACTGCAGAATGAGAAATTTTGATGGCCCGTTCATTATCGCAGGTTATGAAGCCCTGGAGATCTTCCATAATTGTACGTCGTATGTGTTCGGTGCCCCTACAATCGGCGACTGCGAAGGCAAGTTCCTCGAGGGTTAGTGGACGGGCTGCAACTACCAGTATCCGGAGGATGCTGCCCATCAACTCTATATCTCTGCTCCCGCTTCCAAGGCATCGAACAAGATCGGAAGAGAAGTCAAAGGGTGACTCTACAACTTCAGAAAATAAGTCGAACAGTCTCAGTCGCGCTACCCTATCCGCATCCAAATCTTTCGTAGATTTCGACTTTGTAAGATGAGACTGCGTAGACTTTTCTGCAATAACGTCGTACAGGCGTTTCACCTGCCGATCCATGACGGTATAGTTCGGCGCCACTGGGAGTCGGACAACGGTAACAGAGGCGTGGAAGTGCTGGATGAGGTCACGGATGGTAGCAAAACGGTGACGGTCTGTTCCTTCGATATTGTCGGCGATACTTTTAGTGATAAGATCATCATCAAATCCCATGTTGAGGTCCCCTAAATATTTCTCGGTGGCCGGGTCGGTTTCCCAGGGTATCTCGTCAGGACCGGTAGCTTTTGCAGCATTATGAACAATAATGAGATGCGGTTTAACGCGCCGCTCCGGGGGTGATGACTGGGCCCAAGAAATAAGACTCTGGAAGATCAGGTTTTTGAGGGTTCTTAGGCGCTGGTTAGTGTGTACACGAAGGTCTAAAAACGAGCCATACCTGGTATTCTTCGTCACAAGCACGACAACGTCTGACAATGCTAATAATATCTGTGGAAGGATGTTGGCGATCTCTTTCCTTCTTGGATTCCGGTCGAGATCGGACTTGGAGATAGCTTTGAGACGGTTATGCTGTATGATGGGGTTTCTATATCCTCCAGACCTCTGTAGTGCTTCAAGGGCCTTCGGCAATTGGTCACTCCCTCCCAAGCCCTCGCAATCAGCGTACAAAATTGGTGCTTTGTCATCATACGTGCCTGGATCTGAAAACAGCTGGACGTCGCACGTTGTTGGATTAGAATCGTTAAGATCACCTGGAACAGGTAATAGCTCGTCTCTGATCTCCCCCACCAAGGACTGCTGAAAGGAAATCAGCATGCTGATGACTGTGCTCGCCCCCGCCCCTAAAATGGCAAATAAGCAAGACTGGCAACTGATTACATGTTGACAGGAATACCTATAGGTCCCATGAACGAGACGATGTTTGGAACCCTCTGTGGAGATTCCGGGGTGAATCTCTCGGCCATCAGGGCTGGCAGCCGGTTCGTTGTGCCAAAGTAGAAACGGCCGTCCGGCTTCTGAACGATTCCAAACCATTTTGCAGCTGATTCGGATTCATACAGAGAAAATCGATCGTGTGTCTTCAGGTCAAAGATCTTAGTCATTCGGGCGTAGACCTCATTTGAGACTCTTTCGTGTGGTTGTTGGGAAGAAACACCCGGCCTGTGCAGGGATTGCATGCCCCAACAGCCGTGGCAAAAAAACAGGCACCCGCACTGCGCACAGACCCAATTGGCATGCTTCCCACACTCTTTGCAAGGAGTCGGGTCGGGGAGATCGTCATCCGGAAAGATCGACTCTGGGTCCTCATCCATAGTGGCAGTTCGGCGGTCTGCGGATCAAAACCAACAGCAGAGATATTGCGGGTACGTGAGCGGAGGGGAAAACGCGATGTGCTTGGAGGAGGAGGCGGTGACAAAGTTTAGAGGTGCGGCTGAAAATTAGGCATCCAAGTATCCCTGCGGGCGGCAACAAGATGATTGAGTGCCAATTGTGCCAATTGCCACGATCCTATGTTAGCGCGGTTACAAGCCCCACCAGACTTTACCATTTCAATCTTCGTCACACAGCCACCACAACGCCGTCGACGCAATTGATTTCTATGTACTTCTTCCACCAATTTCTATGGCCAGGTACTTCCAACCGATAAATTCCAATGTTTCCAGAGCTGAGCTGACCTCCACAGACCACCACCACCGTCGACCTCCACCACCACGATGCGAATCTCGGCCCTCCTCAACCACCACAATACACACAATTCGCTGGCCGCTGAACGGTTTTACCGCCTCCAAATTCAACAGCAATTACGGCAGCCAAACCTCCACCGGCCGGAGCCATTCCAACCACCACGTGGCCCTCGCGCGCAAGAATTAACACGTGACCAAAAAGTCGAAATTCGGAGCCTTCAAAAACACAATAAATGGTCCTACATTACAATAGCCAAAAAGACTGGCTTTACTGCAAGGCAGGTGCAGGAGGCTTGTAAAGGCCCTCTTTCCCCACGGAGAAAGGTACGGTTTTTTGCTCTTCAAACCTTTGTTTTTTCGCTCTCCAAACCATTGTTTTGTTAAACCTTACAACCATCGTTTTTTGGCTCTCCAGACCTCTGTTTTTTGGCCCTCCAGACCTCTGTTTTTTTGGCTCCTTCCTACCATTTTTTTTGGCTCTCCAAACCATCGTTTTTTCCGGCTGTGGCAGTTGAGGCTAACCTTCGCCTTCTACAGAACTACGGCGCCAAGCCAGTGCTACGGGGTCCAGCTATTCGAAGATACGAAAGTTTGCTATTTCTTATACGGATTCAGCCATGGCGCGCGCCGGCCGTGCGCCAGGCATCCAAACCTCAATTTTCGCCAGCCAAAACGCCATTTTTCCGTGCAGCCGTCATCCCCACCGTAGAACCTCCACCACTTGCAGCCCCTTTACGGCTCCGGCCTTTGCCAACGAAGCCATCACGATGTGGAGTTTTGCCGTGTGTTTTTGATTGTCAATTGCGCGCACACGCCTGCAAAGGCCGTATCTCTGCGGAAATCCATCAATTGATCTACATCCTGATGATCTAGTCTATGCCCCCTCCTTCCATCCCCATGCTCTACCCACCTCAACAACCACGCCATCGCCGTCAAGGCTCGCGTTACTTCATTCTGGTGTTTAGCCCACTATAATACAGTCATCATCGTCCTCATCCTCCTCCACCACTGGGTTCTCGCGCGTAGAAGACCGCGTAACACGCCTTGATCGCCAGGCATCATCACTCTCCTGTGGGAAGCCGATGGGTAGAGGATCGAAGGCACTGGGAGCTTCCACAGCAATTGGGGCGCGTCCTCCATGGCCACGGAATGCGGTTCCTTCTTCCCAATGTGAGGGTATTCGGCGCGAGGCCTCACGTTGCGATATAGACTGTTGGATAGGTCTACTGCGTGCCTGAGCTACAGCAGCCTGTTGTTATTAAGTCAGGGGGGGTTGGCTCTGGATCACTACCCCCTGTTGTGACGGCCTGGGCGGAGGAAGTTCTGCAGGGTTAACCCTCGGCCTTCTATTCCTCTGTTGGACAATAGGATCCCTGATCAGGCGTAGGGGATCCATCTCCGCCTGTATTTATTAGCGATTAAGATAGTGAAACCCAGGGAGCTTGCTTACCAAGTCGGTCTTCAGAACCCAGTGGCTGGAGTAATTCTCCAGGCTCAGGGGCGCAACCACCTTAACAACTGGATGCCCAGAAGGCCTCCTACTAACCTCCATCCTCTCCATCATACTATAGAGGCAGGGGAGGCCATACTGGGAGCTAAAGCTGTGAGAACAGAGAGTTCTTCTGTTATTGATAAGCTCCTGGTAGGCCCAGAGAAACTGCGCGTGAAGCAATTGCAAGGCATTCTAAGAGACCTTCTCCGTGATGGGTACGAGGAGAGGGTTCCGTCTATATAAATCCCTACAAGCAGTACCCTCTCTTTCAAGCCGCGTGAGGTAATTATTCTTCTTCCTCTCAACCAGGACCTTTATAGCCTTATAGATGTCTGGGAGGGTGTACTGGGGGGTCTGTAGGAGGTTGCGGAACTCTGCATTTGCCGATTCTGACCGAGATGTTGATCTAATGCCGAAGTTCCGATACATACAGGTCCAGGCCGTTGCCCATTCTTCCCGGATGACCCAGTACGTGTCATGGAGGTAGTTGACGATATCTAGAGTCTATATTAGTGATTGGAGGTCTGTGGTAGTAAAAGGGCTGTAGATAAATACCGGGTTGGGACTGTTCAAACATTGCCTTGAGTTCGCCCCACACGGCCTCGGCATCTTCCACGTCGTTTGCCCTAGACAAAGCCTTCCACATGGCCAATAGGCCTTCAGGGGTGTGTGTAAACCCGCCCCTATCCACCTGCCTCCGCTCCTCTGGATTCTGTATCACTGGATCTGACAGGAAATCGGTAATGGCTTCATTCTGTGGATCTATAGCGTTTGCCAGCACTCGAGAGCCGGCCCAGTGATCCTTAATATACTTCACAACGTTCTTATAGTTATGCCAGATACACAGCTGCGCTTGTGCCTCTGGAAAAACACTCCTGAGAGCCCTTTTCATGGCCTTCGAGTAGTCTGTGATGTATCTGTGTGGGTAGGGGACTCTGGGGACCCCTGGCTCCGCACTACCCATCTCTTCGAACTTGCGTATAGCCCAGTCCATAAACTCGTTGTTTTCCTGTGCGCCGAGAGCGAAGAAGATAGGGAAATGGGTGTTTAAGCTCGTGACTCCGGAGATAACGAATAGCTTCATACGAAAGACTGTGATCTGATAGAGCGAGTTAGAAGCCTAGAATACAAAGCTGAAATAGATGATGTTGGGCGTGAAGCATTTGGCGATGTGGCTAGCCTGGGGCTCAGGGGTTAGGGGCTCAGGGGCTTAGGGGTTGCAAAGGGGGTTCAGGGTTAGGGGACCTACATCGTGCGTGCAGTCAAGCGTGATAAACCTCCAATGTTTTCTATACATCTCCCTCCCCCAATCCGGCGCAAAAGCAAGGTATTGAAGACGGCCAGAGTCGTCAATTTTGAAGCTATTCCAGACTTCTTCGTCGTTCAATTGCTGGAGAAGAGTCTGGGTGGCCGTGAGGCCTTCGGCGTGCTTGAGGGCGAGCTTCGTGACGATGTTGTCGATATGTTTCACATTCAGAGTATCGAATTCGCCAGGCCGAGCCGCCTGTAAAGCGCACAGAATCTGGTAGTGCGCATAGATATTCAACTCCTTCAGTTTCCACACAAACTCCTCCGCTTGTTGATCTAGCCTTTTGTGTTGGCGATGGGGCTGTTTAAACACCTTGTTGGCCTCGTGGTTGTGAGTACTGCGGAGTATCTTCAACGTTGGGGGTAAGCGCTTGATGATGGCGGAGAACTGGCAGTTAGTCTTCTTGGTGTTGGCCTTCCGGAGTCCTTTGGACTCGGAAACGTGTATGCCGGCCTTGTCACAACAGTAGTAGATGCGGTCCTTCTGGCTGGAAGTAACGCGCAGATTGAAGCCGTGATCCTTGCCGAGCTTTTTGAGGAAGTTGGTGGCCTCCTTAACACTGGAGAAGCACTCCTCGCGGGGCTCAAGAATAATATGAGACATCCTGCCTTACAAAGAGTACGGTGTTCTGTCGTGGTGGGCTTGCAGGGCCTGTGGGCGAATCGATCGAATGTGTGGTTGCAGAGCGATGTTGTGGAAGTATCTGGAGTGTGGGAGTCACTGCGTTTAAAGGGCATTTTATGTAGGTTCAACAATTGCCGAAAACTCCACGCGCAACGTATATTTGGCCTCGATCAACCTTAAAGTCGATAGGCGCTGTGGACTGCGATAAAGGGGCAGTGTGTGGAGCGTGGCTGCATGGAAAAATGTCAATTTGGCTGGCGTCTTTACAGATTTGGATGCAGGCATGCTGGCGCGCGCCATGGCTGATCCGTATAAGAAATAGCAAACTTTCGTATCTTCGAATAGCTGGACCCAGTGCTACGAACGCCCCAGAAAATTCGGTTACGTGAGTTCCTTCTTTCAGACCGCAAGCACCTGGAGATTCCATGGCCTGATTTGCGGTGGTACATTCCAGACTTCGATCATTACGGCGAGGATGCTATTCGCACGGCACTTCTGTCGATGGGGTACAAGCGGAAGATACGACCACGGCGTATACATTTGACGGAACAACACAAAGCCGATCGCCTTGCCTTTGCGTACGAACAGCTAGCCCTCCGGCCGAACCCTGAAGACTGGGAGAAGGTTCTCTTTTCCGACGAGACTTGGGCCACCGCGTCCCCGATGTGGAAGAAGTGGGTGACGATACACGACTCCGAGGACATCGAATCCTTCGCCCTCGTCCGTACGAAACCACACGGTTGGATGTTCTGGGGGTCGTTTGCAGACGGCATCAAGGGGCCGTCGTTCTTCTGGGAGAAAGAATACGGTGGAATTGACCAATGGAAGTACCAACGGTACATTGTTCCACGCGTTCAAACCTTCATTGAGCAACAACCGGGTGGAGGCTCCGGTTACGTGTTCCAACAAGATAATGCTTCAGCCCATTCAGCCTACTCGACGAGGATGTTGTTCAGGGTTTTGGGTATACAAACGCTCCACTGGCCGGCTCGCAGTCCTGACCTTTCACCAATTGAGAATATTTGGTTCCAAATGAAGGCCTGGATCGAGCGTAACTACCCTAACCTGGAATGGTTGAAGCCGAGGGAGCTACGGCAAGCGATTCAGGAGGCCTAGGATGCAATAGACCCTGAATGGTTACGACAGCTAGCACACGGTATGCCGGAGAGACTCAGAAAGGTTATTGCGGGCGGAGGCGGGCGAATTCCATACTGAATACATTGAAATTGACTGTTTTTAGCTGTGTGGTCGTTGTGGTGCCGCCCAGCAAAACCCCCTTGTCTGACTCCCTGGTCTAAAAGTGGGGCATGTACCGAACTAACATATAATTCCGGCGGAGGTGTAGGCACTGACTAGCCTGGAGTGGCTGCAAGCGTGGCAAATCGGAGTTAATTACAAGGTAAGGAAGCAAGAGGAAAGATCTTACTTCCAAGAAAGGAATCTATCTAGGGGAGGTTGTAGGACACGGCCCACATCCAGATAAGATAAGGCCACAGGCGTCAGCCTGCTAGCCGTGACACTAATGGCGTGATGTAGCTTGCGCTAACTGCCACTAGCAATTTTACAACAGTTCTTATGGTAGTGGGAATGAACACTGTATTAGCGAGTAATGGTCAGATGACTGGACCCTAAGCCGTTATGTACATAAAGGTACTTAGAGCGCCGTGGCGATAGGACGAGACAGCGCTTTACAGCAGACTCTGTCTATCGTCAAGTCGTTTAGAGGATTCATAGCGTAATCAGTTAGCTTATTTGACGACGCAACTCCTTTTCGCACTATATATGCATCGTAACCGTATATAATTATACGAGCTTATTAAGCTTCGGCGGGAAAGGGGTCTTTGGCTAGGGTACAGGCTACCCGTCGGCGGTCCATGTACTCTCCTGATTCCCTAACAGACTATGAACAAAGTAAATATCGACGTTCTCCCGCCACAGTAAGATTCTGTCCATCGTCTCTATTACACTTTCGAACCAGATAGGAAGGCGACAGATTGCTGATGGTTAATTACGCTAATCGCGCGACAAATTGCGAAGTCGTAAGAGAGAGAGAGGAAGGCGGGGTAGGGTAGAGGCTGGCTGAACGCCGCCAGCCATTCTTTGCAGCGTCGCTGCCCTACAACACATCCATAAGGTAGCCAATCGTTTAGACGCCATATGCTTTGCGCGATTTTTCATCGCAACATGCTGGCTAGTGGTGCGATGAGCGGTAAACTAACGAAACGTCGTAAACACGTGCTGTCCTTGTCCTTTGAGTGTGACAGTCCCTGAAAACCAGGCGTGCCGGTGGGAACGAAACAATTGCTATTGCGGCTTCGACACATCGATCGCACTTGGTGTCGAAAGCTTCGCGTCTCGACCCAATTGTGGGGTTTGGCCCACTGCGGTGTTCGTTGAGGTCGCTTTAACTACTCATCGTTAATGAACCGTCACCTCCATCGACGGCAAGAGTGCGATCATTCACAAGACCTCACGGGGATGGTCCGCCGCGGCCACTTTTGGCTGACAGTCTAGGCCAGCTGACGGTCATCACTGCGTTGTGGCATTATTGTATAAATTCTGCCTGGTACACAAGCCTGTGCGAAGGGACACGGTGTGGATGATATAGATGCATAAATGGTCCGTGCGCCAGGAACATATGAGAGAAAAGCGAAAGCCGATTTCACTAGCGACTGTAGCGAGCCAGCAAGATCGTTAACTCTAGCAAAACTAGTACTGTCCTGTAGTCCGCTCTCATATCCGTAAATCATTACGCGAGCGGTAGGCATATCTCGAGGCAGGCTCTCGCTTAACCACATATGCCCATCTCCTTTATCTACAAACGAGCCATACGGATGGCCGCCCAAACTATGGACTGCCAGCACGTCGACGGTATAGTTGTCAGCTGGAGGAGAGGAGAGAACAGTGATCCCACGGAAATGACGATCGATAGCAAATCTGATGGTTGAGAAACCGCGCTTTCTTTTGCTACTAACAAGTCTGTTCTCCAGGGACAGGTTGACGTTGATCGTCAATTGGTCTCCGGGCGCAAGCGTGCGCAGCCGTTGCAGCAGATATTGGAAGTGGACTGTCGCAACTTGGCTATGCTGGAGGTCGTGTGTTAACGTGTGAACCTGGACGCCGTTGTCGATCCGTTTTCCGTCGTGTCCATCGTTTACTAAGTCGGCGTGCGGTGGTTGTAAAGCGGGATGTTGGTGCAGAACTTCTTTAAGTTCCTCCTCGTCGATGCCTGCTGGCACGCCGCGGATCCTCCATGTCAGATAGCGGGGTTGCGCCGATGCCTCGGCGCTCTGGTGGGCTTGTTCGACGGGCAACTGCGACTGGCCAGCCCCGCCGAGGCCGACGGGGGCCATATGGGTGTTAAGCTTGGAAAATGGGTTGATTCTGTTGAGAATATCTCCCAGATTAACAAGGTCGGAGTCGCGCGATAAGGGGATGGTCGTGGACGGTGTCGGCGGTGTTTCTGGTCGGTTAGCGGGTATCCGGCAGTTTGAGCGGCACTAATCTTACCGGGCATCAGATCGTTGATCGACCTAAAAGATGTGGACTGCATTGGCGGCGACATCTCTAGCGTTTAAGTTAGTTGTATCCAGACGAACGGCAAACTATCAGTGAGGATTTGCCATAACTGAAGTGGTGCAGCTGAAGATTGCTGCCCAAAGCCTGCAGCGCACTCAAGAGCGGATCAAGTACTTCAGCCTCATCATTTTTCCAGCTACAGTTAGTGTAGCGTAGTGCTCAGTGAAAACCCCGCCTAGCTCCGAGATGCATCGCCCAAAATGCGGCAACGGCAGCCGACCCGGGCCAGCAGTCGAGCAGCAGCAACCAGAAATATCGCCATCCAAGACACTTGGTCAAGGGGTCAATCATGACCCCTCTTTTTTTATTAGGCGTAGATGGAAACTCAATGGAACCGGATTTGCAGTTATAATATGTCAGCGGTCATCTCGATGACAGCCATTTCTTGCCGCAGCTATTTTTGGCTGACAGTCCAGGTTGGCTGACGGTCATTCTTAATACTCTGTTGTTACAATACATCACCGTATACAGTATACAGCTGCCTGGTACAAAAGAGCGTGTGAGGATATACGGTGTGGATGGCTAAATGCATAAACGGTCCGTGCGCCGGAAAAACGTGAGAGAGAAAGGCGGAAGCCTATTTCGCTAGCGACTGTAACTCTGATTATAGAGACGGAACGCAGGTCATAACGCCTATAGTTTCTCTTGAAGCTTTTACAAGATGGATTTATACGACGATCTCACATGAGGATCTGAGCAACTTCGTGCGACGGTCTTAATAGATTTCTGTTTATTGTTAAAGAAGATACGACCCATAGAGTAGACCGTGGCTTTGGCTGACAAGCTTAGCGATTTACTTTATGTATTAACATATTAAAAGATGGCCCTTGGCTTCGCCAGAGCTATTAGAGAGAAGTAATTACAATCCTTATCTTTTTTGATCTCGCCTAGAATGCTTACTCGCTTATTATATATGTTACCTCCTTCGTACTAGCTGCTAATCCCTTTTCCTGTTAGCATGGATAAGTAGATGTTGCTGCTTAAAGGCGGTGAGCCAGAACCGAGTAGCGTGCTTATGGTTATCTAGTTAAGCCATTTATGTAGAAGTATGATCTATTTTAGAATGGAAATAATATCCTATCGTTTATTTAGCTTTAACTTACTTGAATTCTATTGGAGGGCAGTTGCAGTAGGGAGCAGGAAGTGGTTGGAAAGCTAATGGAATTATTAGTTATTGTTGGATCTTTAGCGAAGTTAGGGGACTATCGTTATATAGACCTGAACTATTTGAAATATACTTATGCAGGTGTATGTACGTAACGTAATTCTCAGACTACCACACACGCGGTTATAAATCCGCACATACCAAACTGCTGGGAGGAGTTAAGACCTAATAAATTGTAATCTAATAAGCTGGAATCTAATAAATTCTAAATGGAGGGCGCTTGCTGTGAAGCATAAACACTTATTTTATGGTAGGATTTCTGTCTCTAGCTTAGATGTAAGCGAATTATAAGCTCCCGTTAAACTGGATTCCTTAAACGGTGTGGGTATCTTGTAAACGAGTTATTGAATGAGTCTGTAATAAAGGTTCTGCAGACGGCAGGTAATAGTCAGTTGGGGGGGGCAGGGAAAACATCAATTGAAGCCTAACTCCCGCTCTTTGGCTCCGCCAAAGCGCTTGTCTTATACAGCCATCGTCTGACTGAGCCGACTTGATCCGGGTTTCCCGATCGCGGGGTTGCCGACGCGTTACACAGAGACACAGAACTAGCATTCTCCACAGACCGCTAGTAGAGGTATGGAGCAGTGATGTTATAGTGGACACATTTAAGTGGAGATGCGGGTGAGGATAAGGGAGAGGGTGTGAAACTAGCTGGACAGTATGACGTAAAGAGTAATACGGAGCCAACAGGGGTCGATTACCGCTTTTGATGCCGCCTAACCCAGCGAGGAAGGCCGCGACACTGAGATTATATAGTAAAGTTCGTAACTGTTTTAACTAAAGGGAAGGGAGTTAACTCCTTAAGTTTATAGTTTAAGCAAACTTAAATAAGCAGCTTTTACTAAAGGAAGAATTAATAAGGCTTAAAAAGCCTTATAAAGTCAGTTATAATATAGTAACTCCTTAGTTTAAAGAAGTACTTTAATTAAAGAGTCTTAAACTTAAATGCTCTGTCACTTAATAAAGATTAATAGACTTTAAAAGCTGCTTTTAAAGGCGTTTTAATCCTTAACCTATTATAAACCTAAAGGTCAAGATAGTTAAGTTAAACGTAAAGGTTTTAAAGCTTAAACTTATTAAGAAGGAAACTAAACTTACTTTTAAGCTTATAAGGAAGTCTGTAAAGGAACCTATTAAAACTATTACCAATACACCTTTAATTAAGCCTTAACGTACTTACCACTAACTTAACCCTTAAGTCAGATAGCTTAAGTAATAAGAGGAGGTTCTTAAACCTAAAGAGTAAACAAGACCTTATTTCCCTTAAACTTTAAACCCGTTTTTACCTCCTACATATTAGTCAGACTTTAACAGATAAGGTAAGTTATAAAAAGAGTAGAAGGTATTAGAGTACTAAGTACGTAATACAAAGGATTAGTTATTGTAAAACTGTTACATTATTCTTATAATTAACAGCCTTAAGGGTGTTAGTTTATATTTAAGACTGCTATATAGGTAGGACTGACGGCTAGTCTTAAGAGGAAGTGTAACTTAAGGCGTTTGTTTAAGCCGACTCTATCGTTCTTTTTTTTTTTTAAGCTCTGTATGTAATATTACTGTAGCTGTTTATGTACATAGTGATGCGTTCTCTGGCACGTGCCACTGTCAAAAAGGGGCCATACCGTATGGTTCTTTGAACCGTGCTTCTTTTAAGAAATAATCGATCTGACGATTTTTCACCATAAAGACCTCCCATTAAAAGCCTAGTGACATTCTGGCCCTTTGATTAAAGGAAGATGACCTGATCTATAGTCACGTTTCCTTTATTATTTTATACTAGGCTCTGTTCTATATTAGGCACCGTTACATATTAGGTTTTGTTTCATACTAAGTACGTATCTGTTTTTCTACGTCAGTTACATTTATGTCCCTCCGATCGGAAGACCAGTAGTCTAGGAGTCGGCCTTTCAGGCCGATAACAACGTTCTGTGGGTGTGGTTCTCTTTATAGTTTCTTTCCTGTTACGCCATCGCACCAGTTCAGTATTATTACATTTATGTAAACCTTATATTAAACTATCCGCTATATTACAGAGCTCTACAGTCCCTTATAACCTATAAGCTTAAGATGTTATAAGAGGTAAATGGTAATTCTTACAGCACCTCCTTACAGTAACTAGAGTTAATGTAATGTACTGCGCTTATGCCTTTTAGGCACTGCGTACCCTATAGTAAAGTTCTTACATACCCTATACTTAGAGTTTACCTATCCATTTAGATTCTTAGCTATAAAGGAAGGCTAAATGGTTTCTAGGGGAGTAGGCTGCATACCTTATAACGCTGCGTACCCTGTAACTAAGGTGGATTTTTTTAATGGTGGAGTCTTCGTGTGACAAGTGATGCGGTTTGTATAGCTATAAGTCGATTTTTAAAAATCCTTATATAAAATCATTTTATGGAATTTGTAACTTACTAAATGAGCCTCGTGTGGCGTGCTGACCTCTGACTAGAAGTTATAAAGTGTATAAGTGATTGAAAAGTGTAACTAGACTTACAATACATTAATTTAATTACCTATACTGTCAAATCCTAGTAATCTATTATACACCAGTGACCGACAGTAACTGCTTAACTCCCCTGTATTACAGGCATTTCAGGCCCGTAGAGAATCCCAATCTCAACAGGACTAATTCTAAGCCCACTTGGTTACAGTTGAAGCAATTCAACACTCTGCGGCGGAGCTGCCGAAAACGGTAATTAGGGTGAGCAGCGGTGAGCCAGCCTGAGAAAAGACTGAGCAAGGACTGAGCCGAGCCTGAGCCACGGTGGGCAATGTCACGTGCACGAGGACCAAAAAGGGAAATTTTGTGAACCTAGATTCGTCTCACATTACAGAAAGACCCCATGGGAAGAGTAGAGTCTCAGCCCCACCGTTTCGGGAATGCACGAGGGTGCGCCTGCTAGAACGGCGGGGGATTCCTTTCTTCGGGCCATCATGGCTCGGGCTGGGGCGGAATACAGCGGCATCTTCAAAGACTTCAGCCACCCAGTGCGCAGGATGCCTTGTCACTCTAAGAGGCCACAGGTTCCAACATAGGTACATATCACAAAGTACGGCGTATCACATTCTCGATAACCTTTCTCCTTTCCCCATAGTGCCCGGTTTTGCAACAAAAGGCCGTATTCCAAGTCGAATTTTGCGGATCCAGCGGAAAAAGGCCCTGATGGGAGAAGGTGCCGGGCCCTCAACCCCACCTGCAGTTCGTATCTGCGTGCCGAACTCGGCAATATCCCGGCCCGCGATCCACCGGACACGGGATCCTGGTCCAGCATCCCGGCCCCAGAAGCGGGGACTCAAATTGGGGTACGTATATCTCCGCCGCGACAACGGAACTGACATTTCCCTTCACCTGAACTCACACATCATCCATCATCCTTCTATCCAGCCACCAGCTTCAATCATCACTACTAGTACTATATCATCAAAATGGTCGGAATCGCACTCCTCGGCGCAGGCATCTTTGCCAAAAGCGGTTTGTCCCCTCTACGTCATCACCCACCTCCCTCCTCCCACTGACTCAGCACCAGCCCACCTCCCCGCCATCGAAGCCAACCCCTCCCTCACACTCAAAGCCGTGTACTCGCGCTCCGAGAAATCCGCCCGCGACCTCGCCTCGGCCGCTAAATCCCCCTCCTCCCTCGCCATCTACCACGACTCCCCCTCCGCCTCCCTCGCCGCCCTCCTCGCCCGCTCCGACATCACCGGCGTGATCATCGCCCTCCCTATCACCGCCCAGCCGCCCATCATCCGCCAGGCCCTCCTGGCCGGTAAGCACGTCCTCTCCGAAAAGCCCATCGGCCCCACCATCGCCGCCGCCCAAGAGCTCATCGCCTTCTACGACGCCCTGCCCTCCCCGAAGCCAATCTGGGCCGTGGGCGAAAATTTCCGGTACATCGACGCGCTCGAGTACGGCGCCTCCAAGCTTCAGGAGATTGGCGGGGAGCTGACAACGTTCCGGCTGACGCGCCATGGGTTTGTGGCGCAGGGGGACAAGTATCTGAATACGCCGTGGCGCAGGGTCCCGGAGTACCAGGGGGGATTCTTGCTTGATGGGGGGGTGCATTTCGTGGCGGCGCTGAGGATGTTGCTTGGGGCGACGGGTCAGGGTCAAGGTCAGGGGGGAGGGGAGGAGATTGCGCGACTGGTGGGGTTTAGTGGGCTGTTGGAGGAGCGATTGCTGCCGGTGGATACGGTGAATGCGGTGGCGGTGACGCAGTCAGGGAAGACGGGGAGTATTGCGATGTCGTTTGGGACGGAGTTTAAGTCCGGGCTGGAGGTGGAGGTTGTTACGACCAAGGGGGCGGTGCATTTGACGGAGGCGTGGCCGGTGAGGGCGATTAAGAGCGTGAGGAAGAATGAGGCGGGGGAGAAGGTGGAGGAGACAAAGGAGTTTAAGTTTACGATTGGGGTGGCTGAGGAGGTTGTTGCGTGGGGAGAGGCGATGGAGAAGGGGGTTGTGGAGACAAAGCAGAGTCCTGGCGAGGCGCTGAAGGATTTGGAGATTCTGCAGAGGTTGCTTGAGTCGGGGGAGAAGGGTGGGGAGGTTCAGAAGATTGGGTTGTGAGTTTGTGATAGGTAGAGCGTCTACTATCATTTCTGACATGTAATATGCAAATTGCCAACCTAAAAGAGTATAGTGAAAGACATTTGACATCCGTGGAAGGTTATCAGTTTGAGATTCCGTCTCTCCAGGGGCTTTGCGGGTAGGGTGCCTTATCGAACGGGCAGCGGCAGCAAGTCTCATTTAATTTGATCCATCCCCCCCTTGGCAGCCTACAAGCCCGCGGACCGTTTGCACGAACAGACAAACACCTTCCGGCAACTGCGGCCACCACCGCTTTCCCGAAAACATCGCTCTTGCTAAAAACATCGCTCATCAGTGCCCTTCCGCGAGCATCATGTTTGCGCGACGACGGCAGAAGAAACGCGCCAAATTGGCCCCCAACGTCGTCTCCGAACCTGATGTCGTCTCCGATGTCATCTACGTTTTCACGATGGGCGGACCAGCTGCCACCAGCTTCGTCTGCATTCCAGAGCCTGTTGGGTGCTTGGTTGGCCAGGTAAGAGAGAGACATCGTCCCAAGTACCTTACCTACGTCCATCCGCCATCCGGACGCTGAACAGCGGTCGCAGGTGCAAGACCTAAAGGACCTTGCCAATCTCCGCCTCGTCAACAAGCTCTTCGACGACGTCGTCTCACCTGCCTTCTTCAAAGGGGCCGCCCTGGTCACCATTTCTGTGCCGGACGGTTCAAACTCCCGCGATGCCGACAGCGTCGAGCGCCTGCTCCCTCTTGCGAACAACCCGCATCTTCGCCATTTCAGAGACATCACATTTGAGGGCATCAGCGGGGCGAGGGCCGAACGCATCGTGGACGGCATGCATGTGCAGATGCCGTTGTTGGAGGCGTTCGCTTGGGTCGATGGTTCCCCCCCCCTCCTCCATGTCAACGCTCAGCATCCTACACCGCTCTTGCCTGAAAAGCACGTCGCTGCGCATTCGGTTTTGTAAAAGGGCCCTGCTAGACGTGCACTAGTTGTTTGGCTAGACGTGCACTAGTCCTCGGCAGGGTTAGGGTTATGTATGGCCCAGATTCTCATCCCCAAGGGGCCACCCATCTCATTCATTGCCGCACTGA
>Ga0247760_1000668_pt1 | contig 36198 bp, 42 predicted proteins | sample UWRJL171409R4_FD_179936 | JGI IMG/M metagenome (GOLD analysis project Ga0247760, IMG submission 179936) | Plant litter microbial communities from Arlington Agricultural Research Station in Wisconsin, United States - UWRJ-L171-409R-4 | ecosystem: Environmental > Terrestrial > Plant litter >... | reverse complement strand
TTCCATTTGTATATAACTGGGGAGTGCTTCGCACTCCCCTTTTCTACCAAATCAAGTCACTTTGCAACTGCACTTCCGCTGCTCCTGAGCCCCTCGTTCCTCAGCCAAAACGTTCCACAATTTGCTTAGAGGAATGTGTGTTAGCCTTTAATCCCCACTTTTCAACTCGGCGGGAATATGGATGCTTGGTACCTATGTATGACTTTGTAGCAACTCTGAGGCTCCTGAGGCAAGGAACGGCAAGTTCTTTCGTCCATGATTCCTGGCATTGGCGCCATAGGATCACGGAGGCCGAGACCACAGTCGTAGTATATCCTCCTATGCCCGAGGGACCCCCGAAGTCCGATCGTGACATACTCAGGGAGACAGAAAACCGTGATCTTTTCATAAGAGTCCCGCAATTCTCGCTCTGCGTGCGCCGAAGGACATAGGTAGAGCAGGGTTTGTGTGAAGAGGCAGCAAAGCTCGCAACCGTTGTTTGCTTAACGTATCAACGCACGGGCACTATTGTGAAGCGTGATTCCGAGGTATTTGGTCTGATTAACAGGGGGGACTGGGGAGGACGCGATGGTGATGCGGTTGCATTCACTGCATCTCGTCTGCGAATTGGAGGGGCAAGATAACCGGGATAAATCCATATTGGCGGTAGGAACGGGGACCCAAGCCACCAGAGGTGCTGTAGATGAAATGAAGGAGAATATAACGACGATGGATGTCTCACGCGCCACTCTAATACTGTCTCCGTACGTGGTATGGCGAGGAACATAGAAGGTACGAGGCGGGTGTGGGAAGTGTGAGGTTGCATTTATTTAGGCTCGAGTTGGGCACGCGGAGCGCTAACCAATGCCAACAAAGTAATCGTTTTGGAACAACGCTGACCAATGAACAAACTTGCTGGCACCCAATCAGGGTGTGGCAGGTGTACCAGTAATAGGGAGCAGCAGAGCCTGAAGCTCTGAATACCTGGGTTTAACAAGAAGCGATTGGTTCAGAAGGAGGAGATAGGGGGACCTGACGTTCCACGTTCATGTTCATGTTCCATCTCTTGCCCTGGTGGAGGGCTCTCACAGTATCGGCCGAACCGAAATCCATGGCGCGATAATTGGGTATCCCTGACGCTGCAGCAGGAGAAGCCTGTCATGCTGTGCGGGTACACCCTGTGAACCATCACCTATAAGATAACTTTCAGGGCGTGAGGCTTCGCCTTCGCGCTCTTAATCGGAACATCAACATTTACAGCCACATCTTACTTTCCAACCTGTAACAACTCGCACGACGTTGACGCCATGGTCACTCACTCACGTGAATGTCCCAGCCCTCGCGGAAACCCAAGCGCCTCATTCTAGCCTCAAGCTTGACAGCGGCGCCGTTGGCTAGCGCTATATCCGCCTCCAGTAGACGGATCGTGACCCTTCCGAGATCCCTAGCCAGGGGTTTATGTTTTCATATCGCCTCAGCTCTTCTGTTTTCGTTCGGGCGAGTACGGCTACACCCGCTTCCTGTCATCATGAGCCACTTTGTGGTGGCCACTACTTCGCTTGTACATCAAACCTCATCCTCGATTAGCTCAAGCGTGACGGCCGATTGCTCTACTGGCACACCTCCGCCCACGGGCGGGCCCCTTTTTCGGGTAGATTTCCGATCAACGCCCACAAAGGAGACATGACATTCCCCAGCACCACTACGCATCTTCCTACCCCGTATCAATCTGACGTAGTAACCGACCACGACTCGGCTGTAAACGCGAGTTCGTGCCGACGCCTCAATTTCTCCGGATCAACCAGAATCTTCAGCCCAACACCCGCAGTCTCCAGATTAAACACGCGTAATATCATGTACACAGTCTCTCTGTTGCCATTGACACCCGTATTATCTTGCATCTGGAACTGGTTAGTTTCATCTCCGCTTATGACCATCAAAACACAGGTGCAAGACGTACCATGCGATACTGAGCTTTGCTCATGAAGAAGCGCGTACTGCACTCCTTCGTTGTCGCCTTTACTTCAATGTAGTAGCGCGGCCTCGCGTTTGCCCATTGATCTACCTCAAGGTATCCCTTGTCGATGAGAAGGGTGGTGAACTCGCCACCAATATCGTTGTACACAATGTCAGATGTTTCGCGTCCGGCCCATGCCCTTAGATCCGAGTACCAGGGGTGCGCTGAGACATAGTTGCGGATCGTGCTCTGCCAGTTGGCTCTTGAAAATTGCGGGAGGGGTGGCTGGAGTTTGGAGAGGAGTTCGAAAGCCTAGATTTCGGTTAGCAAGCTCATCATCTTTGGTAGTCACTTTAAGATCGAGAGGTTGCTCTTCTGTTGGGAAATATACTTACGAACAGCTCGCCCGCGGTGCCAATCTTTTTATCGCGCTCGATTTGACTGGATGACCGGATACAATAACTCTCAGCCGCAGATTCATCGTTGCCAGTATTTCCGGGAAGCGCAGCAAGAACCGTAGACATGTCGAAAGAGCCGCGGGATGGGAATGTGGTGGATCTGGCTGCTCTGACGACGTTATATAAAAGAGACAGATAGGAATCTTCTTCTGAGGCATACGCCTCCGCCGGTCGTAAAGCAGGACGGGAAAGTGCGTATCGGCTTCGAGCAGCTATATATGACGTAGAATGAGATGTGGGAGACGCAACAGAGGACTGAGGCGTTGCCATGGCGAAGCTTTCGTCATCACTGGACTCCGTTCTTTCTTGATTGGGTGGAGTCATAGGTATTTGACGAGATGGTGCCTCGAGCTCTGGCAACACATTATCTTGTGTCTGAGTTAAGATCGCGGGGGGTTCAGGCCCAATGGAACCGATAGTGGTGTTTTCTCTGACTTCTGGCTCGTCAATATTTGCAATATCGACTGCTCCAATCCCGTGCTCATCCAGAATGTCTTTGAGGGCAAATTGCTTGGCGCTGAGGACGCTCTGGACGGCATTGACTGCCTCGGATGGCACCGTTCTCGCAGTCCCCGTGGTAGGGCTGGCCATGAGCCACTCGCATAGCTTTCGTGGAAGCTTACTGTTGAAGCATACTTCTTGTTTTCTTTCATCTCTTGGCACGTATACTGTAAGCTCGCCATTATCTTCATGGATGTGGACGAGGACTGATTCTCGCTCAACACGGTGAACTTGGCCGTCTTGGGAAAGGAGAAATTCAGCGGTAATTCTTTCTGTTTCAAAAGTCCTGGAGTTCCGAAGGAGAGTGTAGAGTTCGTCCGGGCTGACTTGTGTAGCGTGGGAGTTGCGCCCCACTATTAGATCGTTACTAGATTAGGACTAGCGTGAGAGGGCCATGCGCCCTGAGAATATTCTTAGGCGTGGCTACGGCCCCCTCACAGTTTAGGACAATCAACCATCCTTCACACTCGTTTCTCACTTGCGCCCGGGGACTGTCGAATTCTACCGCAATGCTGCACACTCATGGTAAGTCTTGTTCACCGTTGAAGGGTAGGCACCAAATAGTTACCGCAGTAAGGCGTGTGCCTTTGTTCTGATTTCTCTGTGGCGGGATGAGATTGACTTCGTCGACACTCTGTCCGCAGAGGCAATTTCCTCGACGGATACCGACAGGTACCTAGTTTGCATTCCAGCCCACTTAATAAAAGGTCGCATTACGCGAAGCTCTCGATGGTCAAAATCGAGAAACTTGGCGACCTGGGCGAACGCTTCGCCAAGCGGCTTGCGGTCGTTCAACGAGAATTCGTCGGTCCCGCTGCACAGTCTCACATTCCCACCTGGGAAACGGACAGGGAAAACTGGGCTTTCTAGAACTGGGCCTGGATCAAACTCAGAAGGGGTTGTCATCGCGAGCGTGTTGAACACCAGCAAAGTCTCCTTCGCTTCCTCGATCGAGAGATCATCCTGAGGGGTCTCAAGCTTTTCGTAGAGCATTCTGGCTGTCATATTCTGGATTCCCAAGGTCTTGACGAAGAAATCCATGAGACTGCTGTAGAGAGGGCCGAGAATGACTTTATTTGTGATTGTAGTGACGCCGGACCATAAACAATCCGAAGCCTTGTGCCACGAAAGCTGGTCTCCAGAGGAAGACAGAATGAGGCATCGGTTGGTGAAAGATTCTCTGTTATTTGTTAGTGGGTGTGCCGAGAGGGCTGAGCAGAAAGCAAAAGATGGGTACCTACCTTAGACTCTTGGCCCCATCTTCAGTCAACCGCATTTCTGAAAGGCATTTGTACAGCTCCATTGCCGCTTCTTGGGTCATTTCACCGTCTTCTCGCTTCCGAATCTCGATCTCGCCGACAACATCGTCCCAACGACACTTAGAATCGATTTTTAGGGTCTTCACAAAGAAAGTCTCGAGAAGTGAGAGTTGGTCGTGTGTGGCTGAGATCACATCCCGATACAATGTCTGAAGAACGGGCGTGTAGATCAGTCTGACAGGTGCGGACCAAACACATTCCTTCGAGATGGCCCATTTGGCCGCGCCATCTGCGGTATTGGGGACATAGACGTAGTTTTGTGATTCGAATGCGGCTCTGAGATTGCATTAGATGTGCGACGTTGCTATCGGGGATTGCGCTGAAAACTAACCTGATCTGCTCCCGGCATCTTTCGGGATCGGGCGACTCGCCAGCCTTGGATTGCAGGTAGCAGTACAGCTGGTGCATTCGATCTGGCCCCTCCAGGGCGCCTGCCGATTCGTTCGCATCGACAATATGCTTCAACACCACCAGCGCAAAATCCAGGAGGGGACGCTGGTACCCTAAGCCAAATACGGAGGCCAGGCTACTCCATTCCATGGCTGTATCGTTGCTGAGAGGGGTCTCCAGACCCAGCCAAGGGAAGAACTCGCCATTGATCATGAATCGATTGCACAACATAACCAGCTCCCCAAGAGGAAGATACGTCGACTTCAGCGGACGAAGAACAATTCCCGGGCCTTGACACAGAACAGGAATCTGGCCAATGACTTCGAAGATCCGGTTGCCCTGTGTTGCCTGAATACCGAGCTCGTTCTCCCAGTTTCTCCGCAAAAGCTCTAGGAATCTGTCCGGTCTGTGTCCTGCAATATATCTACCGGCCCGAGTAAGCTCCGTTTGGTGAATGTCATATATATCGAAACAGACATGTAGAGATTGCAGGAAATAACGAGCCATTCTTTCCAGGAGACGTCACCATCTGCAGGAGAAGACATGGTTGGCGGGTCTTTGAGGTAAGCGTCGTTGAGGAAAGAGGCTTCGAATCCAGGGGCACCACATCCTGGAGCAGAACCCGGCTCTGTTGGTCGAAATAATTGTACGGCGCCGTAGGGGTCATCATCCTCAGGCAAGTACACGAGTGCCTCCGATCCGCTTCGAAGCTGCCCGTGATGGTTAAAAATCGGCAACAATCCATTCTCGCGTGTTCTGGGAAGCTGGGTGAGGAACAAAAAGCGCAGATATTCGATGCTCTCAGGAAGCGTGAGCGACCCATTCCGACACTTGTGCAGCACAGCGGCTTGGACATCCGAAACCAGGATGTTCTGCACACCAACAGCGCTGAAAAGATGTTTTCGACTTGCGTTCGCGGTAGATGCAGGGTCTATAACTCTGAAGGGAAGACCCAAGGGGATTGATATGTCGGTACCCTCGAGCTTGTCGAAATACACCGGACCAAGGGTCGTTGCTGTCCACTGACCGGTCCGGAGTGGTAACAATTGAAGCGCTTTTACCTCCTCGCATCGGAGATGCCATCCCTGCTGGAACGGGAAACGCAGCACCTTGGCGACTCGGGTTTGCCAGTCATCGTCGCGGTAGTCCCGTATCCTCGACGACCCCAAGCCGAGATCGGACCTTGCCCTTGCAATGATCTCATCCATAGCAAGAACGGCCAGACCAAAGTCTCCTAGTCTAAATAGGTCGGGTGCACTGTACTGCGTAGATAAATATCTTTCTGGATATATATCGGCGAACAATGGGTGACCAGTTGCATCAGTATACACTGGCATGCCCGGAAGCGAGCGGGAATCCCGTATCAGCCGCAACGGCCCCGTATTTTCTGGGACCAGAACCGGGGTGGCCATGATCTGCTCCTTGATCTTTTGAATGACAGTCTTCCAGAAGTCATCCCAAGGATACGCATCCTCCTGTGGCAGGTACCGCATCCACTGGAATCGCAGTGTAGCGTGGTCGCACAGCTGGAGAACAGCCTTGACGAAAGCCTTCGCAACCCCATCAGCCAGCCCTGCATTTCTTGGCGACGATGTGACGATATCCTGACGATTGGCTTGCGTATCGAAGTCGGCGTGGATGAGGAACTTGAACCCCATCTGTCGGACAGGGAGGAAAGCAAACAGCCACTGGTTTTCCAACACGGGCGCCGAATCTTAAGTCACCGGAAATGCTAGCACGACTTCTCCTCGGGAATACTCCATCGAGGCCTCCGCGGACTCTGAGTAGGTTCGCCCTTGGGATCTAGCGAGACCAGTAGCGACGTGCTTCGTGGTATGATAATGCCGGACGCATGTCTCGCCCTGCTGGCCCAGAGTCTTCGTGTGTTTCTTGCACACGGCCCTTTCCCCCGCGCGCTCGATCGAGTGGGTGATAACTTGCACTGGTTCTTCCGCCTCCCCCTTCTCTGTGTCGTAGAAGGCAATCTTGATTTCTCGGATTTTCTTCATAAAAAGTAGGATGGTGTCGTGAATCTCGCCCAGCTGCTGGTGAATGGCCTGGTGTCGTCTGGTCCTGTCGTCCGGCGTCCCGGCCTGCTGAAGATCCAAAGTAATCCGCGTGCATCTGTCTCCTACGGACTGTGACGTTTCTTCCCAAATTGGGGTGATCATCCCCATTCCCGAATCACCTTGCCTGTGCGTGAATTGGAAGCACAAATGGCCCGACTGGACGTGCACTCTGTCCGCTGACATGAATACCGACTTGAAGCCAATTCCCTTCTCGCCGATATACCCCTGAGCGGCGGTCTTGGAGCTTTGGCCAATATTGCAAATTGCTCGGAGGTTGCTCTCGGTAAAATCGTCTTCGTTACACTCTAAAACCACATGGCTCCGATAAACACTGAAAGTGACCTTTGGAACCTCGCCATGCGATATAGCTTCACTGTAGTCGTTGTCCACGGCGTTTTGGAGCAGCTCAAAGATAAAACGGGCATGACTTGTGTACAAATTTCGGGCAAGTCTACATGGAGTCCTATTAGCAGCGGCATCAAATGTGAGCCAAGTGTGTTAAAACACATCGGAGACTCACGTCATCACTGATGACCCAATCAACCGATCCTTCCTGTTGAAGGCGGATTCGAGTTCTTGGAGGTCGGCCTCAGACAAACTCCCTGACACACGGTCCCAGACCTCCTGTCTTGGGCGACCGTGGCTCATAGCGATGCTGTCCACTAGCTCACGAGCATACGCCCGACTAGACGGGCGATTTGTCCTCGACATCTGTGCTGGGTACGCGTAATATTGAAAAGGTTGGAAGCCGTTGCAATGACACACTTCATTGAAGGTGAGGGAAGGCAAATGCGTCAAGGCGTCGAAAAAACCAATCCTCTTATCTGGGCCATTTCAGGGTCTCAATGCCGGCCAGACGCGATCAAACCCCGCGTCTGCCGTTGAGGTGCGCGGCCCGTTGCTGCCCATTCAAACCAGGGGTGTTACATGTGCAACGCTGAACCAGCGCGTCGGGTCAACACGAAACAGACGTTGAATGAGCTTGACGGAAAAACCACGGGGTTGTATATCCAAACTGTCTTCCTATTGGCCGGCATTAATAACGGAGCGCCTTGACCGTCAATATCGGTACTCCCTGAAGGAATGCAAAACTATCTTGTCCCTCTCAGCACCGCCGCGCTGAGCCCGGCCTAGATTGTGCATGCAGCCAGTGCCGGGAGAAAGCGGACACGGCTTCGTGACTGTTAATCCCATCCACGCTAGAATGCTCTTCGGGGAACCCGCTGTCCGCTTCAAGTTGAATATCCCCGGCTACGACCTGATTGCTGCCACGGTGATACACATCTGTAATTACTACCCAGAGCTAGCAAGGCAATTCATAACGTAATTTATCATTACAACCAACTATCAGTCTGGACAAACTTGAACGGACAACAATATCCGCTCTTGAACTCACCTCCAAGTGCTAACCCCCTTTCCTCTCAAACCTCAACAACTGCCCCTTGATCAAGTACATCAAATAACCCCCCACATCCACCGGCCTCTCGGGATTAACCGCCGCAAAGTCAAAGTGCCTCATCATCTCCACAATAACCTTATTCATCTCCATCAACCCCATCGGCTTGCCCAAGCACTGAAACCTTCCACTCCCAAACCCCAAATCCACCAAGTTGCACATATTCCTAAACCTCTCCCCGCCATCTGTCTTCTCCTCCGCCGCAGCATCAAGCCACCGCTCAGGGCGAAACTGCTCGCTGTCGTCTCCCCAGAGATCCTTCCGCCGCATCATCGAGTACATGTTGCAGCCAAGCCATGTCCCGCCCGGGAGGAAAACCCCCTCGACGGTGTCTCCTTCGGGAGGGACTTCCTTGTAGAACTCAGCTGGGATGGGGTATAACCGAAGGGTTTCGCGAATCACGGCCTGCAGGTAGGGCATGGCGCGGGCCTCGCTGTCGGTGACGGGGGAGCTGATTTTGCCGGCGGCGATGCCAGCGGTGATCTCCTCGTCGAGGCGGCGGTATGCAGCGGGGGCGACGACCAGGAGGGCGATGGCGATTCGTAGGGATGAGGCGGTGTTATCCGACCCAGCGACTCTGTTTTTCTTGTCAGTTACCTCCCGACCACTGACACCATATCACGAAAAGGGGGACTCACATCGCCATGACCAGCTCACTAAAAAGCTCATCCCCCTCCAGCCCCTTCTCCATCAACCCCCCAAGCATATCCCCCTTCCCCTTCCCCTTCCCCCCCTCCTTCACTTTCTTATTTATCTTCGCCCTCGCAACCCCCATCAACCGCCCCAACCCCACCTCATCCGTCTCCTTCGGCAGCATCTTCCCCAACCCCCACCGAAACCACTCCAACACCGGCAGCGAGCTCAGCGCCGCCCTCACCGGCAGGAAGTCCTGCAGCGTCTGCACATACCCGCCGATATCGGCATCCTCCCTGAGGAACCCAAACGGCTCTCCCCAGAGGACGTCCCCAATTGTGTCGAGTGCAAAGTACTGCGCGACGGAGCTGAAGTCCACGACGGCTCCGGTGTCTGCTTTGGAGGAGAGGTACCGTATCAGGGAGGCGACTTGGGCGTTGACTACGTCTTCGAGGGGGGGGGAGGTGTTGTCGCGCCCGGCGTAGGTCGGGGCGAAGAGGGCGTGGCGCTCGTGGTGCAGGGCGTTGGCAGAGGGGGTACCGCCGAGGGAGAGGGTGGAGTCGATGGAGGGGACGAGGCGGGTGATGGTCGTGTACCAGGAGGATTTGGTGTAGGGGGAGCGCAGGGCGCCGAGGCGGCGGAGGGTCGAGGGGGAGTCTGTGATTACGTGGTTGGGGCCGAGGCGGATGACGCGACCTGGGGGGGATGGGTTAGCATTTGGGGGTTATTGGGAAGGGGAAGGAGAAGGGGAAAGGGAAAAGGGGGAAATACCGTATTTTTCATTCTGCGAGGTCACCCATTTGTTGAGACGGCCGCTGAAGCCCCAGGTGAAGAGAAGGTAGTAGCAGCTGATGGAGTTGGTGAAGGGGCCCGGGATGTGGCGGAGGTGGATGTGCCAGATGTAGACCTCGCGGGTGAGCCACAATACGCCAAAAACGGTCGCGAGAGTGGCTGCTGTGCTGGACCAGTCCGAGAGCAGAGAGTCGGTTGCTACTTGGAGGATTCCCATGGCGGTCTTTAGTGCATCCTCGTCGAGATGCAGGCGGTGCAACATGCAGCCCGAGTTAATGCGGGGACCGGTTGATGCTGTGCGCAACCGCAGGACCCTTACCTTATATACGGGAACTTGTCCAGGACGCATTCCTTCTGCGTTCAAAGAGATGCAACGCTGGCTTATCCCTTTGCTTGGCGCCCACCCAAAATGTCGACCAAGGGGGGAGGGGGGCCAAGCCACGACACTCATCAGCCAAACGGAACACAGCCAAGTGCTTGCTAGCCCTGCAGTGCTGGCCAACACAAGTTACATAACCGCTGATCCCTGCGTTGTTTTCTCTTTTCGTATTAGCCCGCGACATGCTGCCTGGTGAAACTTCTCATCTGCTCGCACGACGAAAAGGGCAATGTAAGCGAACATCCGCTTCCCGACCGGGGAACATTTCCTGTCTGCAAGACGCCCTTGGACGCCCTTCTGCAGCCCCGAACGGGATTCTCCGCGGTGAAATTTCCGGGGTTGGTGTGGCTGTTCTGCTGACGTGTGTTCGGTAGACCTCTTTCAGTGTCCCTCATACTTACAAAGTAGTAGTAGCCAAACTAAAACACAACAGGGAGGCCATGGCTTTGGCCACACTTTGGATCGCACAGTGATATCATGACATTGGACGGCCCCAAAGTTCACATGATCACGGGTTCGCTTGGAAGTTCTGTATTACTTATTAAGTTATCATTACGATTGAATAGACGCTCGCCTACTAATAGATTGGCTGACGGTGGCTCGGGCCAAAATGGTCTACCTTTTCGTGTGAAAATTGCTTGTCGGGGTGATCCTTACTAGCGCTGTGTTAAACCAGTACACCCGGCTTATTAACTACCTACATGACGATACCTTGATTGCACGTGAGAGATGTTCATTCCATTGGCACGGGCCGTTAGATAATGGAGTAAGGCCCTTTCGCAATGGGAAATGGTGTATAATAACTAAAATCTCCGGCTGTCTCAATGGTAGTGTGGCATCTTCCGCAGTAGCAGAGGGAGGCCTTTCTTTTAGCTTCGGCCGCTATATCTAGTAATGGGGTCAGTCGTTTCCTCGGGCTTTGTCCCCACCTTGGCTCTTGCGAACTCGTCTGTCTGGAGAAGATGGAGCGCCGTTATCGTGGCGCAACAAGGTTGGGTTGACACCGAATGCAAACCGCTATGCTTTCGGCTGTTGGAAACTCATATGCAAGATACTGCATTTAAAGGATGCCGGCCACCCGGGTGCAATACACACTCGACCACGCATTCACCTCTGCCAGACCCAACGCCACCATGACGCAGTTATCCGCGAAGCCGAAGTAGACCACCCCTAGACCAACCGAAAGGACCTCAAGCTTGACCCGAGACGATGAGACAGTTGGGGTTCTGCCGCCGTTGAGAAGCAGTGAAGCCGCTGGTCGTCCTGTTTCCCCCTCGTGTTCATCACCTTTCCCGATGACAGATGGTCGTTCACCGCACTTTTGTTTCTGCGGGTCAGATGTCGATCACGAGGAGCCCAAGGGCAATGCGAGCGGACGCGGTCTCGCCCATCCGATTGCACCGACATCTAAAGTAGATGGATAGAGTGCACCACCGAACACGAGTGACAACCAACGGCCCACCGTATCCATCACTCTTACCACTTGGAAGCCGACAGCTGCCGGTTCCAAGGAAATTTCCCGCACCGAGCTGAAGAGCGATGGACCACTGGAGGACCTTCTGAGGCGCACAGCAAACACTAGCACCGTCAAACCAGGACCAAAGTCTTGGAAATGGTCAGAGACTATCGCCGTATCTCTGGTGTACCTCTGTCTGATCTTCCTGTGTCCCGCATTTATTACTACCGTGGGCATGGTCAACCCACTCAGCCTCGGTGGCATATCGTCAAGCGGTACCGATTCCGTTACCACGCCTTTAAACTCTTCTACATCGGATCCCATTCCTTCGGGACCCATGTCTTCGAACCCGATATTCAAGTGGGACTACACACAAGTTGATGTCGTCTTCTCGGAAACCGGAGCCAAGACGTGTGGCCTAGCTGTGAGCGTGCCAAAGGAGATCGTTCCAGACGGATTTTTCTGCACGTATTGCGTTTGTGATAAAGACGAAAAGCGGCGGATTGGTCGCGAGCGAAGAGTAGCACGTGAGCATTTACAAGACGGCCTTTTAATGGCGGATACGGGGTGCGGGAGGATGTGGTGCATTGGCAGTTCGGGACTGACAGATGGGAACAAACTGCCGAAGAGGTTGATGACTCCTGCTGGGCAGAAGGCGGAGGTTGAGTATTTTCTTTAGGTGCATGTTATTGGGGCACCTGGATGTGTAATCATTTGATCTGGCACGTGTGGCTCATGCGATTAGAGCGAGCAGCCTACGTACGGGTCGTCAGGCGTTTTCTTCAGCTACTGATATTTGCAAGCAATCTAGGCAGGCAGGCAGTTAATAAGCAATCTAGACTATTGTTTCCAAGCCACACGGCAGCCTCGGCCATCGGTCTCTCTTTGAGCGTAATGGAATGGAATGGTCTATTAGCGTCTACCTAGAAGAACGGCTGATAAGCGGCAGCTAGACGTGTTGTGTTGTTGACCACGTATCCCAGGTGCGCACGCGCTGTGATACGGAGAGCTAATAGGTAGGAGTCGGTGTGTGCCTTGAAACATTCATTCACCCATGTCTGGGCAGTGCCCGGGCAATTCTGCTGCCCCACATCCTCCGGTTTGTGCACATTCATTTCTTTAGCCTCATGCGAACTAGCGCCATCGAGACATGCGACACTAGGCAGTTTAGGTATTAGTGCTGCACGAAACTTCGTGCATGCCAAGACAGGCCCCTGCATCTTCCCACCACTCGCGGCTTAGCTTGCACGGGACGACTTCGTTCTTCTGCGGTGACCAATCACCGGACTACGGTATCATCCGGTCCAATGTGACCGAGATATGCCTCGAACGGCAGAGCCAGCAACCTGGAAATCTCGACAGCCCAACACTGCAACACGACAAAAAGTTCAACGATGCGCCTCCTCCAAATCCGCTCAGGGGCGGGTATAAAAGGGCACCGGCTTGCAAGCAGAAGTCGGATTGCTGGTGCCCCAGTGCTCGACAAGCTTATTTCTCTCCCAAAGCCCAAGTCGCGGTTCAGAGTCACAGGTCCCCATTGGCTCACCTCCGCCTCTCCCAATGCTGCCATTCCGCCCACAGCCTGCACAGCACGCTTCGACCGAGGAAGCACAGTCGGGGTCCGTCACGCCTCGGAAGAATTCGGACGATGTAGGCGACCCAGGGCATGTCATCCTCATTTGAGGGATCATTCATGCTGATCGATCTTTTCTCCCACAGGAGTCTCATGGCCACAGCCCCCAAGTCCTGTCGGAGGATCTTGCCGGTACGACTGAGGCCAGCATGGCCCCGTCGATTCCCGCGATCCCGGACTCCAACATTCCCTTGGCGGCCTATCGAACGCCTTCCATCCTTCCTTCCGAGGACGTGACATCCTCCGGCGGCCTTCCAAGCCGAGCACCTACGCGGCCCATCCCACAGCTCACTTGACAGGACTTTCAACATATTATGTTCACTAGGAAATGGCAAGGACAGTGTCGAAGAGTCTGTTGAAATACTCAATTATCTCTGTCGCTTATCTTTGCTGCCATGGTGCGGCGAAGCAGTCCCCAAATACCACATGGCATCTCAAACCTTTTTCGTTCGAATCTTCAGCTCAATCTCCCCGACTCGAGCGGTTTAGTCTCACCCTCCTGGCCCACAAAAAAAGTAGTGATCCTTCTCCAGCGGTCGTCCGTGACATACCAAGCCGATGGGTGTGTGCGTGACATCCTCCTCCTTGCGGCGCAGAGTCAGCCACTCGAAGAGGAACCCAGACGGATTCGCTGAGAATATCGCGCCATCCTGGTGCTCCATGGACTTCTTGAGCGCGATGCATTCCGTAAAGTCCGCATACGTCCGTCCTGCGAAGATGCCAAGCTCCATCGAAAGCCACTCGGGCACCTGGTGGCCAGCGGGCAGCGGTGGGATGGAGTGCAAGGAGAAGGGATGGAATTGTAGCATGTCTCGGGTCAGCGGCGCCATGTACGTGACGAGATGAACAACTTGTTGCCCGATGTGCCCGATGCCAGTAGTCTTCTCCCGAATTACGGGAATCAGTAGCTCGGCTTCCTCTGGGATGATGATGAGGGCGGTCTGACTCGCCGGGCTCCAGAGTATCCACTCCACCGGCCGCTGTGCCGACCGTCAGCAAGGTTCCGCAGCGCATTACATCCGGAGAACAATGCAAAGAAAAGAAGAAACCCTTACCACAAAGTCGTCTATCTCAGAGTAAGACGGAGGCGTAACTGTTCGTACGTACTCGGCCGATACGAATAGCCGCGACCCCGTCGCTCGAATTCCGTATTTTTTGCCGAGGGCTGTCATCGCCATGACTTCCGACGCCTGCTGGTAGCCAGCCCCACCGGTGAGCTCGCCCGTCTCGACAAAGCGGTTAAGGCTTTCATGGAGGCCGGGGAACCGAAGGGCCTCGTAGGAAGGCTGCTCCTGCGTCTGCCGCACATACTCGACCTCGAATTCTTCTTCGCGTTCTTGCTCCACTTCGTCGAGCGCAGAGTCGTGCGCGGTTAGCTTCTGGAGGCTGCCACCAGCTTCCAGTTGCTGGTGCTGGCGCTGCCTGCTCAACTCCTGTGCGTACTCCAGGAGCTTGCCGGCTAGCGGGACGCTGGGGGTGGCGGTGTGGCGACTTGTCTTGGCCCCATAGAGTTCTCCAATGGTCTGCCGCTCGGGCTGGCAGATTTCCTTCACAAACGCCGCACGCTGGGACTTGTTAGCGAGGAATTTGGCGTAATGAAGCTGGCTGCTTGTGCGATGACAGAAGTCATGTCCCTGAGCGAGATACAGTCCGCGAAGCTGCTCGTTCACACGGCATGTTTGTTCCAGGAGCCAAGCGACGACGTGGGAAGAGTTCACACCGTCGGTGCTTCGGAGCCCGCAGACGTCGAGTATGCTCTGATGAACTTCGGTCGGGGCATAGAATACCACAGACTGCGTGGTTCCAAGTTCGCGGAACCTCATCGCCGCTGTATTTTGTTAACATATTCTTATTACTCCTTTTCTCCTCTACTAGAGGAAGGAAAATAAACAACGCAAAGAAAGAAAGAAAGAAAGTAAAACTCGCCTTGAACAGTGTGGTCCTTGGTCTGACCAAGAGCCAAGGTCAGCGCCCCTCGGGCGTCCAAAGGTAGCTTGAGGTCGACTCCTCTAGTGTGGGCCTCGTCGAGGTACACGAGGCATTCGTCAAGTTTGTCGGCAAAGGGCGTTGTGATCAAGAGCGCGCGGTTGCTATTCCGGATCTGGACCCACGCTTGATTATCCGTCCCAAAGTACACTGCAGCCTTGGCCTGGTTGTCCTTGAGCAGCCACATATTGGCGAGGCCTTCATTATCCTGCTCGAGGATATAAGCGCCAGCATCGATCAATACCCGGATGCGGCTACGAGAAAGCTCTTCGAGCAGCTTTTCCTCTCGGTTGGGCAACCGTGGGACACAGTGGTACGTCCTGTTCCGTAGCTGCAGCAGGTAGGTGAGCACCTCGGCATTAGTCTGGCTGAGACTTTCCAGGTCACTCTGCTGGATGGTTAACGGGAGCATCATTCGGTTATCGTTTGTTCCGCTGAAGCCCGTCGTTAGCGGTCCGCGCGAGACAAGGGAAACCCCGGTTTCTGTTGGGTCCGACTGTAGCGACACTAGTGGGATGTCCCAACCCGAAGCTTGGATCTTGACTTCCAGTTGCTTGGCGTGGGCTGGGAAGACGAAGGTGTTCATGTAGTGATGAAGGACGCCTCGGTTGAAGCGCAACCTGCTCCAAAGCTGGTCAAACTGCACCGTGTCGTCCACATTAACGGCGTTCCAGTGGCTCAGGTGATGGGGCAAGTTCCGGCAACCTTGCGTCCACCTGCTGTACTGGGCCGCCGGATCTCCGGAACGGAGGACGCTCTGGAGGCCTCCTCGGAATTGGGCCTTGGTGAGGCCCGCATAGTAAAAGGATAGACAGGTGAGTGTGATGGCCACGTCAGGGTGGCCGAACTCGGACTGTTCCGATGGTACCCCCTTGGCATTGAAGGGAACGGCAATAGGCTGTCTCCCCGGGTGGAAACCATATTGGACGTTCCATCGCTTCTTGAGGCATAGCAGTAGAATGCGTTTTGCCAAGAGCCCGTGAATAAGGAGGACCGTGTCCGACGCAATCTTGGGGTCGGCGAAGTGGGCTGTAAGCTGCCCGAGAGCGTCGGGCTTAATGCTGTCTGCTGATAAGAGGCTCTGGAGTAGGGCGCCCGGGAACTGGCCAGTCGGACGGGTCAGCTGCAGAAGGAGACGAGTTTGTCTATTGCTGACATCCTGCACGATACGGCGGTTCAACTCGTCCTCCACCTCATTATGCAGAAAGAAGGCCACAGGAAAGCTGTCGGGCTGTCGGGCCACCTCCAAACCGCCTGGGAAATCTCTCTCCAAGCTTGGTAGATGGTCCTCGACCAGAGAGAGAAGGAGCTGTATGGTCGTCCATCGGTACGGATGTCCATCTAGAGGTAGCCGTGGCCCGCTCGGATAGATAAGCTGCGTCTTCACCGCCAGAGTGAAGTCGGATTCATCCAACACGTCGCGGCAGGTATTACCTAACCAGGCATGGAACTTGATCATGGGGTCCGCTTCCTCAAACCGGTCGTCCGCAAGCCGCTGTAGCCCAGCAAGCTTGTACGATAAGATATTCTCGGGAGTGGTCAGGAGAATCCCGCGGGAGGCTCTAATCTGTTCGTGATGTTCCGAATATAGCGGGATCACGCCGGGCGCGGCCGGCCCTGTCGGGGTCCGGCGGGAGAACGGCACGTGCCTGATCTCGCGACCAACCAGACCCCCCAGCCGGGCCTGTAAAATCGAGGCCGCCTGCGAGAGCAGCGCCCTGGGCACGATCAAACGCGCCAGCTGGGTGCCGTCAGCCAGGACCGACATGGCCATGGGAACAATGCAAGACGTTTTACCGCTACCCATATTCATCTGTAGGACCGAGTTTGATCCGGAGGCCGGGGAAATGATGGCGTGCGCGACCTGGACCTGCTCTGGCCGGATGGATAGGTTGGCGTCAATCTCCAAGAGTAGCCAGTCTGGGAAGCTAGAAGGATCCCAATTCTGGTGGCCGACGTTACGCCATTCCGCCATGGCTTTGGAGGCGTCCTGCATAAGCTGGGCTGACTTGACTCTGTGCAACCGCTGGAGCCGGGCCACCGTCACCCCGTACGAGAGCAGTAGTTCTCCCAGTCCCCGACCCTGGCGACCTCTGACGACGGACCGCAAGAGCTGGAGCACCGCAACGGGGCTGGTGCACGGCCACAGCTCCGCCATTGCCAACCATGGAAAGCGAATATCGGTGGAGAGGGCCCCGGTGACCTTCCTAAGCTGGGCCACCACGGCGGAGGAGGCGCCTTCGATCAGGTCTTGGAGAGCCCTGCTATTTGGGGGCTCCTCTTCGGACTGGACCCCACTAACGGCAGAGGCGGCATCCAGCGCGGCGAGGCTGCTCGCCAGGTCGCTGCCGTACCGCTGCCGCAAGCTGTCACAAGAATTTACAAACGGACCCAGGACGACGGCCAGCTCCTCCGATTCCCTCGTCCTCCACTGACTCTTTAGCTTGCCGCTGCTTTTTTGGCGGTTCCCGTGAGGCGTGGAGTCGGATGCTAGTGCCTGGGCATTGCCAAAGGAGTGGGGTGCCGAGGGGGTAGGGATAGCCTTCAGGGCAAGATCCTGGACAAGCCCAGGAATGACTGGCGCACTCCGGATAACGCAAAAAAGCTTGGTTGTCGCGCTCCAAGGGTTTGGTGCGGACGGGTCGGCGTTCCCTGCGTGCTGGCTCAGGGTCTCCTGCATTGCGTCGAGATACCTGGCGAGCTCTAGGTTGTGGTACAGCCGCTGCCACTCGTGGAGAATCAACTCCAGGGCTAAAGGTAGGTCAATGACTTCAGTTTCGAAGCCAACAATGTCTGGTTCTGGCCTCGGCCACTGAAGCAGGAGAAAGGCGGCAAGACGAGTAGCTTCCGCCTTGCCTTGATCCGGCGTCTTTGGTGGTGGAGAGCTATCCAATGCGCTCCCAAGAAGATCAAAGTTATTCAGGGGCGCCCAGTCGGACTCGCTATAAGCGCCTGATAGAATGCTCTCGAGAGATTCTTGTGTTGGTGCCTCCCCAATCTTGAAACGAGTGAAGTACGGATGACGAGGCGGTTGAATGGCTCGTAGGCTACTCAGATAGGTATAGGCAGCCAACGATCGGATCACGTCCATGTCGGGGTCTGGGGAGAAGGACAGGAGAGCGAGTTTGAACATTGCGCTATATGGTCGGGTGGGGTCTGCAGCGCACATACTATCCACAAGCGTACCCCATTGCCGCGCAACGTCGCCACCGACTAGGTCTGCTAGAGGCTGCACGTTGTCGCTGCGGTCCGGCGCTGGGTGAAACCCCCCGACCTGCCCCCAACGTTGCAAAACCTGCTTAAGGTCCTTTGCAATATGAACGCTTGGAGGCTGGTGGTACACGAGCTTGGTCGTTTGATACACCCGTAGCGCTTGTGCCGACGTCGCTTCTCTATCTCGGGGCTGATAGACTAAGCTCTGGGAGGCGTGGTGAGACTGGTCGGAAAAGATGCGCTCGTAGCGCAGACGCTGGGTAAGGGCGCGGCGACGGAGTAGGGGATCCGGCTCCGAGCTTGGAATGGCTCCCGGCTCTTTGTCTGCAAAGGCCCGTAACCGGTGTGACTGGGTCAAGATGCTCTCTACGAGGGGCTCGAAGTTTTCATGTTGAATCGTCATGGTAAGGCCATCATCCCACGCCACGGTTTGCATATACCGCATATGTACGGGGTAGTACTTGCGCACCGGGGCTAAGCTTCGAATAGCGACAAGACTAGCAATCGCTTCGTCGCCGAGAGGCTGCCAGGGCCGGCAGCAACCAGACTCCAGCGTGTGCATAGCCTCCTCGGTGCCGGTCCGTCCAGTGAGCGCATCGGCGAGTGGAAACGACGTGAGGGCGTGAATTAAGGCCTTGACATACAGCAGTCGGGGCTCGGAGGGGCACACCAGCCGCCCGAGGATAGAGTCGATGGTGAATTGGCCGTAGCTATCGGTATTGGCAACGCGAACATGGACGTGTACGCCGTCCCGCCGCCAAGACAAAGCCCCGAGCGGCGCGACGATGCTTCGCTTATCCTCATCGTCTACGCTGCGCAAGACAAGCTTACTTCGGAAGCCGTATAGCGTCCCCGCGTCCTGGTTTGGATCGATCTCGGCCCGCAGCTCCCGGCACTCCAAGAGATGCTTGTCGTTGACGACGAAATTGAGATCGAGCTTCTTTATCTCAACAGACAATCTGCTCTTATTGCCTAGCGGCTGGTAGATGGTGAGATTTTGCGCCCCTCCAAATTCCCCCATGATGCCTGCGATCTCCCGGCTGAGGTCCGAACGTGGATCGACAAGAAGGACGTTGCCCCGCTGCGCTTGACGCTTCCTGAAATCCATCACCCAGTCCCTTGGTCTGGTGTACCATATAGCAGGGCTCCGTCTGATCACCAGACAGCCCGATTGTAGGTTCAGCCAATGTACGCAGTTGTCGACGAGGCTGGAAGGCAGATCGCACGTAGAGGGCCCGGAGAAGATCTTGCGCGGGACGAACTCCAAAACCTCGGCCCCGCGGACGGCGTGGATGACGACCTGGCCCTGTCGAAGACCGAAATGGATACGCTGGCCTTCTTCTTGTTTCGACAGCACACGGTTCATTCCGCGGCGAGGCGAAGGGAATGTTAGAAGATGTCGATCCCCAAAAAGTTCCTTGACTTCCTCAGACTTGCGGATTTGCAAGGGGAGCTTCCCCATGGGGCTCCCGTCCACCAGAAACTGGCCGTTGATGTAATTATATCGCACGGTCTGCGCGGACGAAAATCTGTCTGCCTGTTGCGTTTTGCAACTTACCCACTGGTCATCACGGGACAGTGGGAGTCGCCACTCGCCAAACACGAAGGCGGCAGGGCGGCTTGCATCCGTCGGGTCGAAGCAGGTGACGGCGTTGATAGCACGGTTTAGGCCTGTGGGGTGGCGCTGTATAGCCTCGCGGACCATGTCGCGCAGCCTGCATGCAGTCTTGAGATCCCGGCTCAACCTTGTTCTCAGGGTCGGCGAAAGCTTCGCCACGTCCACCACAAGGTGTTGCTGCAAAGCCAACGAGGCCTGGGCATAATCGCTTAGCTCGTCGGCCGACATGGCCGGGCCTGGCCTGTCAAGCGCAGAGAACGTCCTTCGGCAGAGGAGAGCTGCCCAGACCCCGTAGGTCTCGGTGCCTTCGGCCGCCTTCGCCTCGGAACAGTTCCACACATGCTCACGAACCCGAGATATCCATTGCAGCGTGGTCTCTCGCGCCATTTTAATCAGCTCGCTCGCGGAGCTGCGATCGCTGGGGTCGGCCAGGCAGAAGAGCCGCAAACTGAGAGTAATTAAAATCTCCATCAGATACACCTCTCGCCAGTTGTCTTTTATAACACAGAGACGTCTCTTGATTTGTTCCGCCAGACGGTGGCAAAAATGCGAGTCATGGAACACGGCGTGGACATCCCGCAACACGCCTGTGTGGTGCTTCGTCGGACCGGCCTGGATAGCGAGCTGGCTGACGAGGTGCATATTGTGCTCGCTGCTGAAATTCAAGTTGGAGGTTGTCAGCTCGGCGAGCAGACTAAGCCAACGGCGAGACCTCCCAGACAGAAGTCTCTGATACGACAGGAACTCGTGGGCCGACACGTCGGCAGGGCGTCTGTTCTGGCTTGCTATGGCTTCGTACGAGGATGGACCCTCGGGGTCATGGGAAGGCCGCTGTTTTGTAAAGATGTATTCTTTGCGTACAGAGATGCCGCAGAGGTGATTGAACGTGAACGGCATCCGGAGATCGTCTACCCACAGTCCCGAGGCGTTATCGTACAGACGAAAGTCTGGTCCGTGCGGGAGGACAACAGCGCTCTTTTCTGCCTTCATCTTGACGTCCTTGTAGTGCGTCTGCAAGAAGGATTTCTTGGAAGAGGCAATGGAGATGCTCCGCGAGCCGGTCTTGGTAAAGCGCTTGAGGGGCTGGTACTCCCCGAGTCGCATGTTTGGCGATGGGGAGGGAATCGACGGCCGATCGGGATGCGCCAGTTCGCGAATGATGGTCCAGGTAGCATCTCGGTAGGCGGCTAGGTAGTCTGGGGTGGCCAGCTCAAACACCATAGCGGCGCTGAGAAAAGGGTCGGAGGGCAGGAAGTCCTCGTGTATCTTGACTCTCAGCTTCTTCCGCCTTCGACGGCTTCTGCACCGGTCGCAGCGGTGGGAATCGGGAAATTCATGTGGCTTCTTGATGCAGGTGCAGACGTGCGAGAAGATCTTTTCGGTAAGTTCATCGTACTCGTCGTAGGCTTTTCTCCAAGACGCCCCGGTTCGGTCCTTGGACCGCTCCGACTCGGCCATGATCTCGCGTTGTAGATCCCCGAGAGCAGCCGACTCGCTCACAAACCGTGCAGCAAAGCACTCCCGGTCGGGACTGCTCAACATGGTCTTCTCTCCAAACCGGGACCCGACGCACCGATCCCGGAGGTATTTCTGTATTTTTTGGAGCCGCTCCATGTCCCTGAGCATGGGGAGCTGAAGGACGTCCAGGAGTTCGGCACGGAAGCCGGGGTGGTACTCGGCGAGTAAGGGGCAAGCAGACACGGCGTATTCGTCCATTTGGGTCCATAGGTCAAAGATGTTCAAAATGACGATGCTTGCCTGCTCCGGATTGCACTCGAAAGTGTCTCTGGTTTTGTGGACGAAATCGGTAATCCTCTTCGCTACGCTGACGCAGCCTACAGAAGATGCGCTTGCCTTTGCTCTGTTCTGTTCGGTGTCTTCTTCGAGCTCCGCCAGCTCGCAGCACTGATCGGTAAATTGCTGGACCTTATCGGCGGTCGCGCCGTCGTCGTCTGACTGGAGCGCCTTATCCGACGTTGTCTTTCTCTTCTTTGAGGTTGCGTGGAGGAGAACGTCGCCCAGGTACTCGGCGCTATTATCTAGGGTAAGACGGAGACTCTCCCTGGAAGCCTGAAGGGGAAGTGGAGTGATGGTTGGCGTGATAGCCTTTTGGTAACTCTTCCAGGCCAATTCCACTGCCGATGTCGCGTTTTTGATGGCACTGCTGAAGAAGCAAGACGTTGAATCGGATAGCTGCCGGTAGGTGCTCTCGTATTCTGGCGGTGCCTCTGCGTTATCCATCTCCAGCTTCGCCAAACGACGGCACAGCTTAGCTCTCAGCAATATCGTCAGTTCGGGTGCTAGGTTGCGGGCACAATCCTCCAGCAGCCGAGCAAGAACGGCGCAGAGAAGAAACTTGTAGCAAGCTCGCCCCTTTGCGTTTCCATAACTTAGGCAGAGATGGCGCTGGACGGCCACGCGGAGGACGAGCCAGAAGGGGAGGCGCCGCCAGGGCTGGTTGGCGTTGTGAATGCTGGCATCATCCCGAACCCGCTTTCGAAGCTTCGGCACATCGACGGAGGAACCGATGGCCTCTAGCATGGGCATGAGCATCTGGCTCACGAGAGCGACGTCTGCCGAGTCTCTCGTCTCCGGAATCGACACGCCGGCTTTTCGAGCGTGAGCCATGAACCGGTCAAGTTGCTCCGACCCCGCTTGCTCCATGAATATGGCCAGCTGCTCCATGAAAAGCCTGTCGGAGAAGACGGTGAGGGGAATCTGTGCGGCCCTTCCCGGGAAATCCCACTGCAGAGCGTCTTCGGTAGCAAGGACGTCCTGGGAAGACGGCGAGGCCTCAAAGACCTCGAAGACGATGCCATCGCCCTCCTCGGCACTATATATTGACTGCGTCAGAGACTAAGTTCCTCTTTCCAGAAACCACCCAGAAACATACCGCCGGATGATAATGGCACAGTTCTGCTCTGCAATGTGCACCGTCACCGGGCAATCGTCGGATAAGTTGGAGAATGCGCTGATCAGGGACTCGCTGTCGAAAGATCTGCGGTGAAGATCGAGGCAGACGACAAGCTGTCGGCGGACAGAATTCCAGGCTTCTTCCGTTCTTTGCCCGGGTAGGGTTCCCAGGCTCTCGCAGGCACGGATGAGACGAGATAGGATATCGCGCTCAAGGCCTTCGATGTCCCCGTCCTGGCGCCCCGGCAGCTTGGGTGGCAGGACGAGGTGGTTGAAGACAGACTCCAGAAGCCCAGCCATGAGATCAACGCCGGCCAGGAATACGGCACGGCCTCTTGGAAATTTGAGATATCCATTTCAAAGTGGAGGTTGGAAACCTGGAATCACGATGTGTGTTGGCTCGCTGCACTGAGGCCTACCACAGTACCCCGCGTTCTGGCCCACTACAGCTCGACCAACCATATTGATTATGCCACACTATTTGTGGCCCCAAGGCTCCCAGGCGCCACTTGTGGCATTCTTATAGCCCATTTGTGCCGACAACTTGAATCTGCCCGAAATCCGCCAACCTAACAATTGGCCCAAATACGAGCTCCGGAGCAGTATCATAACCCCGGTCACAACATTAGGCCGTGGCTACCTGGGGCACCCACGGCGGACCAATCACTATCAAACTAATGTTTCTTCCCAGACTAAAGTTCTTCTTGGAGAATAAAGGCTTACTCTCCCTCTTAACCAAGATAGGGTCGATTTCGGTAGTAGCAAACCCGCTAATACGGTTAGAGTAGCGTTTCCATATATTATCTAAAGAGCAGCTAATTCGAGGTTGATTACTTACAGGATATTAAAACTGTCTTTACTTACGCAGGAAGGGCTATCATTAAAAAAGAGACCTTATCGAATCTTAATATTCTCCTCTAAAGGTATCGTCGTACCTGTACCTGCGAAGATAACGCCTAGCCCTAGGTAGAGGACTGGCTGAGCCGGGTTCCAGACTGGCGACGCCACGTAGGAACGGGATACGAATAGGGTGTCGGCTAGCATTTCGGAGAATAGCAAAATAAACATACTGCTAGTACGCATATTGAGAAGGAGGAGGAAGGGGAGGGCGAAAGCGAGTCTAATCCGTTTGCCCTTTGGACGTAGGGGATTATCATCGGCCGAGCGGTCTATATAAGCCCCCATCACCACTTCAGTCAGATCATCCAGCACGGCCGCCTACGCGAAGCGTGTGACAAGTTTGTGGGCATAGTATCCGCCTACCCCACCGGTGAGGTAACCGACACTGCATTTACCATAACGATAGTTGGCAGGGTTTTGCCGAAACTCATTCTGGACAAAAGCACTGCGATCGAGGTGTACGCAGACAAGTGCCTTAGGTTTATATATGTACTTATGATACCGAGGGACACTTGTAAAGCGGACGAACTGCGGAAACAGCAAGGGATGCAATACTTCCAGCTCGGGTTTGACAATGACTGGCTTCAGGCCGTCCTGAAGGCCTACTGTGAGAGGTGATGGTACATACTCGACACGGGCCACGTGGGACGGGGTAACCACAACATGTAGGAAGGGAACGTCGTAGCCAAGTTGGTGGGCTTGGCCGTCCCTTGTGTTTTGAGGCCCTGTGATTACGAAGGGGGCTACCGTTTTATCGGGTAAGTTAGGCCAACGGAAGATGTTGCTGAATTATCCATGTGCTGACTACCTACCTATTTTTCGTTGCAGCGAGGCATACTGTTATGGCGAGATGACAGGGCTTGGTAAAGAGATCGCGCCGATTATCGGGGACATACCAATACGCGAAACAACGAGCATATTGATAGTCTAGTAATCCTAGGTAGCACATCATATACTTCGCCAGCTGGTCAATGACAGCACAACTGTCGCGGATGCGCTTGAGCTTTCACCATGCCTAGCCAGCCAGGCCCAGCCAGGCCTTGTAGAGTACTGTAGAGAGATTGGTCCTTAGCATGTTCTGGATCGGGTGTTTCATATTCTAACTTGTACAAATAGGACAAAGCCGCCAAAACTTATACCGACGTTGACTTCCTAGGACAGCCCGCTCCGCATCCCCAGCCCTCCTTTACACACGTCCCGCAAAACGGATCACAGCACTTCTCCCCAACGGAGCAGGTCTTGTCCCCGCACTTCTCTCCAATGAGGCATCTCTCCTTCGTACAACCCTGCCCAGGTGTCCGGCAATACCCACAGCTCTCATTACAACAAACTTCCCCGTATGCACACTGGTTCGGTCCGCACCTCGGCCCGTTCACGCACAGCTCCATTGTACAAGTCTGACCAGGCTTCTTACAGTACCCGCAGCTGTCGTTGCAGCAAAATTCCCCGAACGCACACTGCTTCGGCCCGCACGTTGGTCCACCCGCGCAAAACTCCTTGGTGCATTTCTGGCCAGGCTTGGTGCAGTACCCGCAACTCTCGTTGCAGCACGCCTCTCCCGCCGCGCACTGCGTTGGCCCACATTTCGGACCCTGCTGCGGAGGGTTGATGCAGAACTCCTCGGTGCAGGCCGTCCCGGGCTTCCTGCAATAGCCGCAGCTCTCATTGCAGCAGTGCTCGTCCGATGCGCAGACATTTGGGCCGCACTTGGTGCCCAGTTGGAGGTTGGGCTCCTTACTTGGTTCCTGCTCTTCCACGGATTGACGGAAGAGCTTGATGCATCCCTTGCCGGGGGGCGTACACATTCCACAAGACGGATTGCAGCAGGTTTCGCCGAGGGCGCAGCGGTTGGGTCCGCATTGGGGACCTTGGCGGGGAGGAATGCAGGCAGCTGTGTTGTTGACCATGACGCATTTGAGTCCGCTGGCGCAGTCGATCAGGGCACAGTCGGGAGCGGGGTCGGGGTTCGCGGTCGGGGCCGGTGATGCGGCGGCGAGTAGGGCGCCTCCGAGGAGGAGGAGGAAAGAGAGTGGGCCCATGGCTGTTCTTTCGAACGAACTAAAGACCTGGTTCAGAAAGGGACCGACGCCTATGACAACGAACAAGGACGAGGACACATCGAAGCTCTATTCGACATGGAGAAACAAAATCACAAACTGGAAATGGACCTGTTGCAGGCGACTGCAATTAAGTACCCGGTTTCCGTGTTTTTCGTGTGGTTTGTTTCGTTCCGTTCATCGCTTAACCGATGTGGCGAGATGACAGTTCTTTTTAAAGAATGCGGAGCGTGGCTTGAACCTGGTTACGCCCAATGCTTCCGCGAATTAGGCTAAGTCAAATGGCAACCCAGGCATGGATACGGGGAGCCAAGTCGGGCTAACCCTGCCCTCGGCTTATTTTGTTACTCAAAGTGAGGTCATTTAGAGTTGAAGAGGCTAGACGGAGTTACGCAGGTTGCCAATCAGACCTGACCGGTTTGGTGGGTAAGGTACCTAGGTAGAGCAACATTAGGCCCGGGGTGTTGAAATCGGGTTCAATGTGAGCTTTGCGATCAGGTCACGGGGAAATCGACCGCCTGAAGAAAAGGGGTTCATTTCGAAGTTTGGGAAAGCGATCGGCGGCTTTATAACAACGGTGCTAATATGACTCTCGGGATATGGCATTAGCTACTGTCGCAGCTTTCACAGCATAGCCTTGCCAATAAACCGTGTTCTCCAGATCACCAAGTTTTTGCTTTGAGTCGGACTCTTCGACCGCACAATCATGTTTCAAGGCTTAAAACTCCAAAATAAAGAGTTCCGCGATGATATCTTCTCGTTTATATAAACCAGGAAACCCTTAGCGCGCCCAACGCTGGGCTCCAACGGTTGGGACTTCATCTGACTCACTCTCGTTTGCCTTTGCTTTCTCTTAGCACCGTCCAAATGTTTAAAGTTGCGCAAGTCGCTGAAGATAACACAAGTTTCTTATGCTCCCACTGTGGTGCGATTTGTTACCGTTCAGGGATACTTGTGGGGGACAAGCTGAAATTGGCCAGGGACCTGCCATGTCGGGGACAGTCATAGGCTTGATAGCCGCAAGAGTCACTTTGTCGATAACAGAAACCCCAAAGAATTTGCTCTTCCAGGAATCATGTGTAAAACAGTCCATATTGATGCACGTAGCCTGTGTAGATCGGCTTTTCCAACGCTTAGGGGGGATATTGATATGGCGGCATTGCAAGGGGCGTGGTGATCTCGTGTGTTCGTTTGGGGAGAAGTCCGGAGGCAGTGTCACGGTAGAAAAGGCATCGGCGTACAGGGGTCTTGCCAATTCCTTTTTGGCGGATGGGCCAATGTGAAGCTCACCTAATTTGTGGTTTTAAGAGTGCTGATACATCTTTGGCGTTGACGTGCAAGGCTGGTCGTGGTAGAGGACCTAAACGCGTTGGCTGTAATTAAAATGCATTCTTACAGAACCAAGCAACTTCCCGGGTCACTCACCTACCCGGTTCGCCATGGGTTTGGCCGTGTTGGCTCTCTCTTTGGGCAAGCGCAACTCCACGGCCTATTTTGGTTGCTCGCCGCGCTGGGAGAGCTCATGCTCCGCCGTTGGCCACTCTCTCGACCGAGGGCGCATGAAAGGGTGGATTGGAGGCCTGGCGATATTCCTCATTCCCTGGGATAGAGTCGCAACGTTTTTTCAGAGGGGCGGGCAACGGCTGGAGGGTCATCCGAAACTCCCATGTGAGTCGGATCCGAAAGCTGGACACTGACAGCTTGGCTTCCGCAAACCCAGCACAGCTGCCTTGGTGATACTACGTCGATCACTGTGGCTCTCGGCCGTCACTGGTCCAGCGTGCAAAGCACAAGGACCCAGCATGCCGTGCGATATCCTCCCCGCCCTCTCAGGCCAGGGCAGCAACGGCGTCTTGTCGACGCCCTGGGACAAGATCACGATGCGCGCGCTGGCCGCCCAGCTCGGCGGCATGCCGCACGACGGGTTCCCCAACCTCGGCGAGATCGCGCTGCAGCTGGTGCTGACCAACACAACCGAGGCCGCGCTCATGGCGGCCACGGGCCTGCCGCCGGGCAACGCGAGCGACCCGCTGTCCAACCCGCCATGTCTCCTACTGCTCCTACAGGGCAAGGACTGCAGTGCCCTACGCACAAGGCGTTTCGAACCGCCCCCCCGACCTTCCTGCTGTGGTCCTCACTAGCATACTCCAGCGACGGCTTCACCTTGCTCGGGCTGGCCATGGCCAACGCGACCGGCCGCACCGTCGGCGAGCTCTACCAAGACCACATCCTCGACCCGCTAGCCATGGCCTCAACCTTCTCCGACCCGCCGCCGATGACCGAGTACACGCGCAGCGTCATCGTCGGTGCGCCGTGGGAGATCATCCGACACGTTAGCCCCACAAAGCCTCATCTGCCCGTCTTGAACCATCAGCATCGAGAGCCTTGATGAGGGGTAGTTATGTCATTGCAGCAAGTCCCGCGCATCAACACCATGGGAAGTGCCGAGAATCAGACTGCCTTCCAAAAGCATGCCTTCATGCTTAGATGATGCCAAAACCCAGGTACATGCATATATCCTCGTCTTCTGCCATTAGATGTGGGGGTATTTGTCTTTCTGAGATAGAACTATCCGTCCCGGAATCGTCCGTCGAGATCTTTGGTCCAGCAGATATGGCGTGTTCTGGAGTCACAGTCATTGTGGTGAGACTGTATGTATCATCGCTACTAAGTTCTCTCCTCGAGTCTCTTCGAGTCTGTCTATCTACTTCGCGAGAGTAGTTATGAGCCAATATCTATGAAAGGAGTGTTCAGATGTGATAGAGACCAAACCGAGAGAAGCTAGTACCTAACGAACTCAGCATCTCTCTCTGGGGGGAAGCATGGAAGACTGGGCTGTCGACAGGACCATGAGAATCGAAGCTGGCGAATATGCACTAATCACATATATCATATAGCTCAATTTAGCAATTCATAGACGCGGCGAAGAAGATTTGGACTAGCTAGGTAGATGAAGGCCCTCGAGGTATCAATCGTTTTTAGCTATCTACGTGGCCCCAACGAAAGTATTCTCCAATCCCTCTCGCCCGTAGAGCGTATCAACCATGATCTATCGCACCTTTCGCACCCCCCAGTCACCTCAGTGACACTAAGCTGTTAAGCGTTGCGATTCAAAGAGTTGTCGGCGTTGGCGGCGCTGGCGGTGTTGTCGAGCTGCGAGTCAGCGGCCTTCACATCGTTCTCCGCGGCGGTGTTGGCGACTGGGACGGTACTCTCGGCCTGGCTGCCCTCACCAGCTTCGACAGTGGCAGTCGGATCGATCTTAACGGCCTGAGCAAGGCGGGCTCGCGAGGCGACGGCGGCTGTCAGCAATTCAACTCTACGCCACAGGCGCGGCTCACAGGCACACCTACTGGTCGTAAGGGCTCCTGTGGGATGGTGAGACTCACGTTGAGCACACGCAACTAGTCTCAGCAACACTGCCGAGTCTTCTGGAAACTACTGGATTCTAGAAGGTTTTGTTTAGAGGTAGCTTGAGGGTGCACAATCATACGTTACAGGGTACACTGCAACTTATTGGCAATGTTAGTTGGCAGCTATTATTGCGAGTTGTCGAATGGTGTTGCAATGGATAGCTGCAGGTCTGCTGTATCTATCTGCAACTATTAACGACCAGAGGCCTTCTGTAATTTAAGACTCTTCTGGGGCACTCAGTGGATAGATTTTAACATAGGTAGTTAAATAATGACCGAGTGGCTGACAAGCACATATACCTCTCGGCAATGGACGGAAGCAGCGAATGGGCGAGCCCTGTGGTTCGCAGACAGGGGCAGGAACTCAGAAATGCGGAACAGACCGAGCATGGCTCGCGGAAGACGACAAATAACCCGTCCCGCATTGTAGAGGATCGGCGACCAATAGAACGCCAAACTCACCACACTGCGCCGCGGCTGTACAGCCTGTAGGATTCCTGCAATTTAAGAATCAAAACCGCAGCGGCAGTATTCCGTTGTGCGGTCGATCACGACAAATTGGGACTAACCATATTGGAAAGAGGGGATGCATCTGAAAGAGCCGGTTAACGTGGCAATCTGCGTAAAATGAACCCGAGACTAATTAGGTGGCGCTCACGGTATCGTTCGCGGACTCTGGAAGCGCATACTCGGACATTGGGCGAAGGTTTGCCGCACGGTTCTGACGTTGCACATGCGTGAACCGTGCTTGAGTAGAATCCTGCCTTGGCATTGCCAAGGGGTAGAAATATGTCCTTGCATAACGGTATGGAAGCTTTATTTTCCCATCTCTCTCTCGTCTCGTTCGTTCGCCGTGTCTTGTATACGGTAAGTAGTTCGGGCCACGGAGCTATCAAGATGCGGCTCATACTCGCTGCCACTTTGCTTGGGATAGCTGTTGCATCGCGCGCCGAAACCTCGAAATTCGCTTTCGAGACGACCCTGCTCACAGCTGAAGACATCGGCACCTTTTCCGACATCGGCCCCGCAACAAACAACACGCAACGAAAACCTCGAGCGGAATGCCGGGCCTTCCCAGGCTCGAGCGACTGGCCGGACGAAGCAGGCTGGAAGAGACTCAACGCCTCACTCGGGGGTGCCCTCCTCAAACCGGTCCCAGCGGCGGCAGTGTGCTACCCGGGGCCGTTCCAGGATGTGGCAAAATGCACCGCCTTGGTCAACGACCAGACCATCACCAAGGCGCACTTTGATGACCCTCTGGGGTTGTCGACGGCGTGGCCGGCCGGCAATCCGTGTCCTGCGGTGCTGAACGCCACGGGGAGCTGCGAGCAGGGCGGGCTGCCAGTTTATGTGGTCAACGCCACATCGGTCAAGCAGATTCAGATTGCGGTGAATTTTGCGCGGAATAGGAATTTGCGGCTGGTTGTCAAGTGAGCTTTGTGTTTGCGAAAATCTCGATACGCGGATGGCTGACAGGGCGCAGAAACACTGGACACGACTTCGTCGGGAGGTCCACCGGCGCCGGCGCGCTTTCCATCTGGACGCATTACCTCAAAGGCTTCACACCCTTGGCAAACTACACCGCAGGTGCCTTCCGCGGCGACGCAGCCCACGTGGGCGTCAGCCTCGAAGCTTGGGAGGCCCACCAAGCCATGGCCACTCACAACGTGACCATCGTGGCGCCCTCGTTCTCTACCGTTGGCGCCTTCGCTGGCTACATGTCCGGCGGCGGCCACTCTTCCCTCGTGTCCTACCACGGCCTGGCCTCAGACCAAGTCCTCAGCCTCAACGTCGTCACCGCCTCGGGCTCCTTCGTGACCGCCTCCCCGGGCACCAACCCCGACCTGTTCTTTGCTCTGCGCGGCGGCGGCGGCGGCACCTACGGCATCATTACTTCGGTTGTCGTGAAAACCTTTGCCCCTGTGAACATCACCTCGACCGCGAAAATCACCATCTCTTCGCTGGAAACCGGCCTCGATGCTTTCTGGCAGGCCATGCGCGTGTACCACTCCTTTGGCGGAGCCATCGCCGACGCCGGCGGCATCGATCGGACCTACATCTACCCCCTCAACAACGCTACCGTCTTCAACTTCACCACCCAGGTCGAATTCCCCTCGCGTTCTGTGTCGGAAGTCTCCGCCCTCCTCTCCCGCATCACATCCGCCTTTGCCAGCCTCAACATCACGGCTCCATTCCCAGTGCCCACCATCCGCCCATGGTCCGCCGTAGTCCTGGGGGAAGGCTCTCCAATTCGCAACGAGCGTTTCGCCTCTCGGTTGATGCCGCGCAGCGTATGGGACTCCCCCATCGGTTTCTCTCAGGCCATGAGCGCGATGCGCAAGGTGTGCGAGGGCGGGTACCAGGTCCACGGAACGCACATGGGTCCTTCCCTTGCTGTGGCCGGGTACCCCGGGAATACATCCAGCGTCAACCCGGCTTTCCGGGAGGCGGTGATGCATCTGGTGGTGTACGACTCTGCGCACACCGAGGGGGTCACTGCCGCTCAAGACAAAGCCAACAGAAGGAGACTGCACCGGTACACGGATTACTTGAGGGAGGCGACCAAGCAAAGCGGGAGCTATATCAACGAGGCGGCGGTGGATGAGCCGGCGTGGCAGGCGAGTTTCTTTGGCAAAGGGAATTATGAGCGGCTGTTGGAGGTTAAGAGGCGGTGGGATCCGGAAGGCGTGTTTTGGGGCCCAGCGACGGTGGGGAGTGAAGGGTGGAAAGTTGCGGGGGAGTGGGGGGATAGCACTCAGGATGGCCGGTTGTGTCGTGTTTGAGGACAGAAACCTTAAGCACTACGATTGGGAGAGAAGATATATGGGTGCGCATAATTAGTTAGATCAGCAAGGCCGTTGGCAGATCCTCTGTTCGGAGGAGGGTTTAAGCCCCCGCCTCAGGGGGTAATGTCATAGTGGTGGGGTCAGGGATTTGACTTGCAGTTAGAATGAGCAGGAACTTGCGTCTCGGGTGTGGAAATTGGGAAACACAAGCAATGAGGTGTTGGTGGTAGTATCCAGCCAACCGCTCTCTGCCAACCACGCCGTATCGTAGTGGCAAATCGGGTGATATATTCCAGGGGGGTTCCGCGTGCCGTCCAAACACGGTGTGCCAATCACCACTTTCCGAAGGTCTGCGGGAGCGAGGATCGAGGTTTTCGTGCTGTAAGTGATTCGCTACGCCGCCGCGCCGCGTCCGCCCATCAAGAAATGCGCGGCGCAGGCCCCAACCAACAGTAGCTGCTTCGAGCAGGTGTCACCAAAAGCTTCCTGGAGATGTTTCAGCACGGAGGCCATGACCTGAGTCCGCCAACGGGTGGCAAGGACAACAAGTGCGAGTTCATCTCCGTTTCAATTTTGGTGAGGATACTTGACTGGCACCATAAATTTGGAAGTCACATGAAATGAGACGCCCCCCGCCTGCGGCGATATGACCTGTCACAAACGCCAGGTTTCGATCGTAGAATGATCGAGTGCGCGCACAGCAATCGGTACGGCCCGCCATGTTGACCCCAGCCGGGGACTAACAAACACTCGCATATGGAAAGAAATGCAGGATTTGAAGCAGCTGTCCGAGCACCCAACCCACTCGGCGGCTGCGCCGCTGTGCCGCAGAGCATATCCAGGCTTTCCCGCATACGCTGCGCCGCCTGCTCTGGGATGACCCAATCACCAGAAAACGGCCCTGCTTCCCCTTCCCCGACCCTAGTCTTCCGAGCATTGCGGATGTCCTGAGACCGCATGTGTGTTTCCACGTGTGGGTAGCACAGCAATCACCAAATATATTCGCAGAGAACAGGAAAGGCGGAGGCTGGACTTATACCGTAAGAGGGCTCTGCTTGCCCGAGCTTGAGCTTTATTTCTGATTCTTCTCTCTCCACCGAGTTTCTACGCTCTGTGGTAGGCAGACAGCAGCAATATGTCGCCAAAAGACACACCACCGCCCGACGGCGACGCCGACAGGGGCCCGCTCCTGCTGGGAGTGACCATCGTGAGCACCAGTTTGGCCCTCGCCGTCGTGGGCCTGCGTCTGTTTGTGCGCATCAAGATCGTCAAGAACGTCGGCTGGGACGACCACACGATTGTGGCAGCGAGTGTAAGTCTCATGCATTTTTATATATCTCCCTCTTTGGTTCTAACCGTAGCAGCTCTTCGCCGTTATCGTCATGGCTTTTGAAATCGTCGCCGTCTCCAACGGCAACGGCCGCCATATGTACTACCTCTCAGACGCCTCCCTCGTCGAGGCCTCCAAATGGGGCCGCGCCACGACACCACCGAACCTTGTGGCCTGCGCGTTGGCCCGCATTTCATTGTGCCTCTTCTTCATGCGCATCGTGAGCCGCCGCAGGCGGTACATCATATTCCTCTGGACTCTCATCTTCCTTAACGTAACCACCAACATCGCGTCCATCGTGCGTCTGCTCGCGAGCTGCCAGCCGCTCGAGAAGCTGTGGAACCACAATGTGCCTGGGACGTGCTGGCCGACGTACACAGGCTTTATCACGGGAATGATCCAGGCGGTGGTATCCATTAGCACCGACTGGCTGATTGCGCTGTTCCCTATTCTCATACTGCGCAATCTCAACATGGCCCGCAAGACCAAGATCGCGCTAATAATCCTGATGGGCATGGGCATCTTCGCCGGGGCGGCTGCCCTGATCAAAACCCTGCACCTGTACTCGGTCACGACGCGCGCCGACACAACCTGGGACACAAGCGAGCTCACCTGCTGGTCTATGTACGCCCCCTCCGTCTCCCGTCACCCCTTACCCCTGCCCTCGGTGACTCGGGCTAATCTCCTCAACAGAGTGGAACAAAACGTCGGCATCATCACCGTCTCCATTCCCGCCATCCGTCCCCTCTTCTCCCGCATTTTCAAGATCGGGTCCTCCGCTGACAACCTCAACCCCTACAAGGTGGGCTACGACCTCGGCAACATGGCTGGCCGCCACAAGGGCCCGGCGTACCCTACTATTGTGTCCAATGTCTCGGCAAGGAATAAGCCTGCTGCAGCGGGTGACACGAGCGAGTTCAGTCTTGTGGGGCAAAGGGTGGAAGAAGATGGGGATGGGATAAAGAAGACGGTCAGTGTTTCTTTGCGGAGTCAGCGGTTGGAATGGGGTGAGGGCCCAGAAGGGGAAGAGGGATCTAGAGGCCGGGATGGGTTGGTTTAAGAGTTTAGGTTGGTAATGAGCGTTCTTAGTTAGGATTGGCGCGACAGGTACATGGTGGAGTTATTTGGACGTCTTCTTATAAGTGTTGGATTTCGGCTGGATATCAGTTGAGTTTTGGCCGGTCTGCCATGGAACTATACGTCACTATTGAGTCGCGCTTGAATGACATTATGGGAGGCAATCTTGAGTATAAAACATTGGGGGATCTGTAGTCTATATTATCGTAGATATTGGTATATGAGGTGAATTTTGACACCAGGGGACCGGTACGGCCACTATGGTTTTGCTCGGCCATTGTTAGGCATTTCCCAGACCCTGTTCAGGCCTTGCCAACTCTTGACCGACTCTGGGTTGTAAGGTGAACTTATAATTCCAGGACGCCGGAGAAGATACAAATATCCACCAGTGAATCATAACAGTAAACTTCAGATGATTTACAGCCAAGCGCGGAGGTGTGATTGCGATAGATCAAACCGACCTCTCTGTTCGTACAGCATCAGCCCTCCTCGCTTCCAGACTCTATGCTGCTAACCCGCTCCATCCAGAAATTACAAACATCCATATCCGCTAGAGAATGCGGTAATTAGAACCAATTACCCAAAATCAAGAATGCAAACTCCATGGGATGCATCAAACTCCAACCCATTCTTCCCCTTCTCTTTCATATTCCTCTTACACACTCGACACACAAAACGGAATCCCATTCAGATTATCACAATAGCTCCCCTGCGGACAATCCCCGACCTTCTGCAGCACATTCTGCGTATCGCACACCTGGATCGCATACGGCCCAAAGCACTGGTACTTCCCCGGGGTGTCGCAGTTCTCGCCGGGGCTCTGGCCCGGGCGGCCGTTGCGCTTGGCGACGATGGCCTTGGCGGTGCAGAAGGGCAGGGTGAAGCCGTTCTGCGGGAGGTCGGAGCAGGCGGTGCCCGAGGGACAGGGCCCGACGAGCTCCCACTGGTTGAGGACGTTGCAGATTTCGATGCCGGTGTTGGGGGTGGTGCAGCGGTAGGTGCCGAAGATGCAGGAGGGGGATACCGGCGGCGAGGGCGAGGGCGGTGAGGTACTTCATTTTCGTGGGTTGTGAGTTGACTTTGAGTTGAAGACAGAGATGTCTTGAGATTGGAGATGGTGTGGTTTGGCTGCTAGTCTGGTGTTGTGAGTGTGATGTGGTGACTGAGAAAAAGTTGGGCTACAGAGTGCACTGCGGCAAGCCATCTTATATTGCTCGTCTTCCATCACGAGATGCCAGGAAGGCCTCCCATTTCACAAGGTTTTGTCACATCCGGGTGCGATTCTGTGGGCTTTGCTACTATTCTTACAATACGAGCTTTGAAGTCCAGGCGATGTTAGGGCGATATTGAATTGAACAGCGGTGGTTGCCATCCATGCGCGGTGCCCCTCCGCGAGGCAGTGTTAGTGGCAACATCCACGACCGCTGTGGTAATATTAGGTCTTTGATATGGGCTCTCCTCGGGACGGCACGACAGCCGTGTCCAAACCCCCGCGGGAAAATAATTCCGAGAAAGCGAGGTCCTTCGGCTTCAGCCTGGAATCCGACAGCCTATTAAAGACTGCATGTGTCTTCAAATCAAATCTGTTCATCACTCACAGCAATTTCCCCACCATACCACAAACCTCCAAAATCGAGACAAAAACATCAAAAGACTGCCCTCTGAAATTCGGGATCAACCACTCTCGACCAAGTCCATACAAAAACTACCCACCTAATATACCTACCCAAATGGCCACCAACACCAACACCAACACCAACCCCGAGTCCAAACCCAACCCCAACCCTTCACCACCCCCTCCCCCCTCCCGACACATAACAACCCACTCCCCCTCCGGCAGCGCCACTTTCCACCCCTCGCCCGACCTCCCTTCCCTCCTCCCT
>Ga0247760_1000667_pt1 | contig 36205 bp, 38 predicted proteins | sample UWRJL171409R4_FD_179936 | JGI IMG/M metagenome (GOLD analysis project Ga0247760, IMG submission 179936) | Plant litter microbial communities from Arlington Agricultural Research Station in Wisconsin, United States - UWRJ-L171-409R-4 | ecosystem: Environmental > Terrestrial > Plant litter >... | reverse complement strand
ACCACAGTCTCCATCAACTTCGACCCCCCACCCCCTGGGGCGCTAGACGCCTCCCTCCTCCCGGTCTACTCAGGCTCTGTCCTAGTGACCTCCTCCCTGTCCGAGTCCCTCTCCATCCCGTACCTCGGCGCCGCCTTCCCGCTCACAGACTCCCTGCTCGCCAGCGGGGTCTTCCACCCCTCTACCCCTTATCAAGTCTCGGGCCCGAACCGCGACGACATCGAGTACTACCACACGTACGACTTCAACACCTCGTGGGAGGCGCAGTCCTTTCCCAAAGTCTACGCGGCATTCAAATGGGGCCCGAAGGTACTAAGGTGGGATATTTTCGACAAGACGTCGCGGGAGGCAGAGTGGAATAGCTACCCGCCGGTGGTCGGCGAGAAGGGGTATATTGGGAGTGCGACGTACTGGGTCGAGTCGGATTATTACTGGGGGTTTGACCCGGAGGTGATGGATAAGGAGGTGACGGTGCCGTTTCCGCTGGAGCTGCTGACAAGGACGAGCAGTTGGAATTGGTACGATCAGGGGTTTTGGTGGTTTGGGAAGTTGGGGAATGGGAGCTATATTGGGCCGGGGGAGTATCGGTATGTTTTTTTTCTTTCTCTCTTTTTTTCCTTGTTCTTAGTCTCTTCCCCTTTTCGCTTTGTTTCCCCGTTTTCCCCCTTCTCTCCCCGTTTGTGTCCCGCTTCGGATCTCCACTGGTTCGAAACGGACATACGATGTAGAGGATTGGTGAGACCACAAGAGCTGAGTGTATGCTAACGACCAGCAGCATGAGATTCGCCGCGCTGCTGCCCTTTGGAGATCCCACGAGGTCGGATAATTGGGACAAATGGGACACGCCGATCATTACCATTCTGCCTTACACGCCGTGAAGTTGCCCGTAGGCCAAGCAGTTCGAAATCCCTCTTGTATTGATTGGAAGTTGTGTATTGAGCGGTGATATGCTCGCGCTTGCTTCTTGGCAAAGGACCTCACCTAGGTCGGTCGGGCTGAGTTCCAGTTCAGGTAGGTGGTGTCGACGATCCAAAGTACTTGTTCGGTCAGGTCGGGTGATTCCGAGAGTGGTGTGGTGATTGGTGGACGTGGCTGCGATCGGAACTATGCGAAGAAAGGGGCAATTTAGCCTCATTTATCCCAAACGCCAGCAGCAAACAAGCACCGCAGTTTACTTATCTCTTCGCTGTATGGAACCCAAATCTAGGCCGCTGGGGTCATCTTGCGCATAGTGTGTCTTCATATGTGGTATCTCGCATGAGGGTGCGTGCGATAAGACGTGCGATTGCGAGATGCTGTGTTCGGTCCGACGTGCGGGTTCAATGTCACACGCCATCCGCCAAGCGCATTGTTCCGAATCCGACCCCAATGCCGCGCCGATGTAACAGGATCCCGCCCGCAAAACAACTGCCCGTCGGGTGGGCACATGGCCGTCGCACTGCCGGGCCCACTTGCTCCTCCTCTCCCCGTTTGGATGTCTGGATCCAAACGACGTCTCTCCACTTCTCCGCCAATCTGCATCTACTAATACAATCCGCAGTATTGAACCCCCCCGAATAAGGGGTCCCCTCTCAAAGACAAAATCCCATGATCACCATTCCCAGCGGAGACAAAAGCGCCGCCGACTTCAATCCCAAATCCGATAGGCAGACAAATGCCGCAGGGCAATCCGGGGCATCTCATGCAAGGGCGACTTCATCTACATTCCGACAAATCAGACGTCCCCTCGCGGCTAGGACTCGCAGATTGCCATGGCGGCCCTACCAGACGGTAGACCTGCAAGGACGTTTCCCCTCCGCCTAAACTGCCGACGCCACGCCCCTCCCCTCCCTCGCAATTTAAGCTCCGGCCGCCGCTGATTCGACAATCGCCGGGCGATATCAGCGTCGCTGCGGATGAGCCCATCGGCTGGGTCCATGAGTCTATTGCTCGCGAGACAGCATACCAAAACCCCGAGAGCTGATTCGCCCGGAGGCTATCTGCCGCGCGCTCCGGCTATCTCGCCGCCTTGTCATCCATTCTAATGCCGCGACTCGTGATAGCCGGGCACACGCCTAGATTCCTAGATTCAAAAGCGGAGCGGTCTCGGCGCGCACACACACCAAGACCAGGCCATCTGGAAGGGCCCATCGAAGCCTGCTTGCTATGCTCCGAACCGGGAATTGCTGCTGCTGCTGCTGTAAACCGCTGTTGCTGGCGCGGGAGTGCCGTATTAGCCATGGCCGGGTAGATGGGGATAGATAAGGCATCCCAAGCCGCCGCCGGCCGGCCGTCTGTCTGTGTCTGTGTCCCGTCCAGCTCAGCTGTCTGTCTGTCTAGCCCCCTCCCTCCTCACACGGTTGGACCTGTTGTTTCCGTCCGTGTTGTGTTGCTGTGTTGTGTTGTCTTGTGTTGTTGCTGCCTCTCAACCCCGACAGACAGCCAGCTAGTCAGCTATCACCATGGTAGCCATCACCCTCGCTGCGCTGCTCGCAGCCGCAGGCCTCAGCTCGGCGCTCCCGCCCAAGATCGGCACCACCGTGACCCCCGAGCTCACCTCCGACTTCAGCGGCGGCCGCGTGTCCATCAAGCAAGTGCGCAAGCCCCTCTCAACCCCCTTCAACGGCGCCCTCTCCATCTACCAGACCTACCTCAAGTACGGCGCGCCCGTGCCCGACTACCTCTCCAAAGCCGTCGCCCACATCGACGCCGAGAACGCCGCGTACCTCAAGAAGAAGAAGCGCGGCTTCGGCAGCGCCGCCGCAATCCCCATCGACGACGTCGACATCGCCTGGGTCACCCCGGTCACCATCGGGACGCCCCCACAGACATTGTACCTCGACTTCGACACCGGCTCGTCCGACCTCTGGGTCTTCTCCTCGCACCTGCCGACCTCCCAAACCCGCGGCCAGCGGCTCTATGGCCCGGCCAAGTCCGCCACGTCGCAGCTGCTGACCAACCACACGTGGAGCATCACGTACGGCGACGGGTCCAACTCGCGCGGCAACGTGTACACGGACAACTTCACCGTGGGCGGGCTGACGGTGGGGAGCCAGGCGATTGAGACGGCCACGCAGGTGTCGCGGCAGTTTACGGCGGAGCAGAAGATGGATGGGCTGTTGGGGCTGGGGTTTGGGTCGTTGAACACGGTGTTGCCGAAGCGGCAGGCGACGTTCTTCGAAAATGTCAAGGCGAAGCTGGATGCGCCGCTGTTTGCGGTGGATTTCAAGCACAAGGCTGGTAAGTTGCTTTCCCTGCCCCTTTTCTTTCTGGACCTCCCCGCCCCGGCTGTCTCGTTACTCCGGTTTCCTCACTTTAGATTGGAAGACAGGCACTAACCCCCTCCCAGAAGGCACCTACGACTTCGGGTTCATCGACCCCGCCAAACACACCGGAAACTTCACGTACGTCTCCATCGACAGCAACCCCGGCTACTGGCGCTGGACCTCGCCCGGCTTCTCGGTCGGCGCCGAGGCCTGGAACTCCGGAAACATCGTCGGCATCGCCGATACCGGCACCACGCTGCTGTACCTGCCCACCTCCATCGTGGCCGCCTACTATAAGGCCATTCCTGGCTCATCCAACTCGCGCTCCTACGGCGGGTACGTGTTTCCCTGCAGCACGAACCTGCCGGGGTTCACGTTTGGCGTGGGCAGCGAGAAGTTTACCATCCCGGGCAAGTTTATCAACTATGGGCCGGCGGCGCTGGGCGCGACGTCGTGCTTTGGGGGGCTGCAGAGCAGTTCGAACGTGGGGATTAATATCTGGGGAGGCGTTGCGCTCAAGGCGGGCTTGGTGGTGTTTGAGGGGGGCGATAAGCCCAGGATGGGGTTTGCGAACAAGGATTTGAAGGGGGCGGTTTGAGATTGTCAAGTGCACTCGCATTGGTAGTTTGTACATAGGGGGTTGGAGGAAGGGCGGAGTTGTGGGGTTGAGTAAGCGGCAATACACAGGATACACGTGATTCCAATGTGTTTAGTGATGATCCTGAGTGGCGAATGTTGAGGGGCGAGAATTTGTGGATATACCTAGCGAGAAGCTTGACTTGACGACGAACTCGCTTGAGCCGGGCCGGCCGATCTTCTCCGTGTTGGCCAAAATTGGGAGCTGGAGCTATTAGCTATGATTCCATTGTCAGCTCCGACAACGTGAACGCTCGAGAACGTTGGGAAAAGATTGAGTCGACTTCTGCTTTGACCAGTTCCTCATCGTTGAAGAACCTTCTAACGTTGCCTCCGGCGGCACCTCCGGTGAGGCGCCTGCGGGGAGCTGCTCGCTGCGCTCGATGAAGACTTTCTGGATTATTCTATCCATGACCTGCTGAGCGAGTTGGTGCACCCATACCAAGCTGAATAAGGTCAAATTTGCACTGCGGAGCTGCAGGATGTACCGCCAAAAGCAGACTTCGGGTGTGACATCGAATCTTCCACCCTTTTAGTCGTGAAGCAGTTGGCCAAGCCAAGGCCAGCCAGTAAAGATGGACGAGAACGGCACATGTTACACCGGTATACGGCGGCTCGACGGGTCGGTGCTGCTGTTGCGTCGGCTTATACGACACTCTGCCACTGGATCGTCGACCCTGGCCTTGATGCACATTGACGATCCCGGTTGGATCTCTCGGCGGCGGGTCCCAGCAGCGCGGATGGGTTCATCAATCTGAGACAAAGCTGGTCCTCCCCGTAAGCAAGACAGATCTTCGACGCCCACCCGAGAGCTGCCTCTGGGTATGACGCGCAGGATGTCCCATCTCCATGTCACCTGTCATTGCTTCCGTGGTACGACGGGTATGCAAGGCACTCGGACAGAGATTACGGCGGGATATCACAGATAGCTACGACTCAACACCTTCGGCCAGACGTGGCGAATAGGTGGTCATACGATTGGCCGTAATCGTGCTGTTGCCGACATCCTGAGCGTGCATCGTGCTGATAACTCATTCGGGCAGGTCGAAAAGCAACTTACAAAGTCGCCCGCCCCGCCGTCCAGGGGTGGCAAATCGAGGAAAAGTTTGGCATTCGCCGAATGTGGGGGGTGCCGAGGCCCGCGGGTGCAACCAAACGCTGCAGCTCGGCGAGTGGCCCAACGGTGGTCTTGTGTTTAGCTTCACGAAACACGGCGTCGCAAACCGCCAAGCTCGGCAGCCAAGAAGCCAAGCAGCCAAGATGGCCGTGGCGCACCCAAGCTTTTTGACATTGCCGGCGCACCACGAGGCAGCCTTGACCTCATCGCTTGGCGATGAAGCGAGTTCGAACTGCCAACGCCAACAGACATCACCAAGATCGCGACCGTTGCGCTGCGCGCCCCCAGAGCCGCTAGCGTCCGAATGACGGCGTGGCTTGATCAGACCACGGCGACCAACGCGGAAACCTGATCGCGACCGCGACCGCATACCCCGCGCGCGACCCAACAGCTCATGGATGCATGGCTGAAAGTTCCCTTCGCTGCAGGAATCCTCCTCTTGTCTGTGTTGGGCGTACAAAACTTGGTCAGCCGCGATTGACAATCAGCTTCTTATCTCGGCCCTTGTCCGAGCTGCTTCCCAGCCTCCGAGTCCAGAATCCCGCCGGGGGCAGGTAACCGCGGCATTGTCGCACCGCACGAGCGCCTGGAGGAGAGCTCCGAAGTAGGTTCGTTTGGTGGAATGGCGAAATGGCGAAAGCAGACGCCCCATCATTCGCGCCTGCGCATCTCCCCACGCTTCTAGAAATGGAAATAAATCTATCAGTTCCCGTAGCATCTCTCCGAAGGCCCGAATGCTAGCAAAATATCAGCCTGGCCGAGCTACAAGATTATGCGCACGGCATTTTGCGAGCAAGCAGGATTTCTGACCTTCCTGATTTGGCCGTGGCACACCTCACACTGCCAATCACGCCGCCCTCGGGAACCGCAGAGTGCTGCTATACGTTACATCACGCCAATTGTGCATCCGTGAGGTAACAGTTCGATGCGGATCTTGGCTGCAACAAGGATCCAATGGCAGCTACCATTCACTTTCGCAGAGGTGTAATGCAATGGCTGTCACTGGCCGTCTCGCCCTCCAGTCCTCCCCAGGTCAAGTGTTGGTGGGGCCGCATGGAATCAGGGTCGCGGATCGTGCCAAGGAGGGAAGGAGCTCCTCTTCGCACATCACCTCACGGGTGCATCTTAGAACTAAGATGGAAGCTCTTTCCTTCGAGGCCAGGAAGCACCCACAGACCAGGGCCCGGGCGCTGCCGTAGTCCGGACGAAGCTCTCATTTTGTCGCACCACCATGTACTTTGATCGTTGGCGGTAACCATCGCCGCGGTTCTCACGTTGCCCCCGTGTCTCGCCGCCCCGCCTCCAACTGACACCCTTAATCTATTTCCCACCACTTGATCCGGGTCGCATAAATACCCCGGTTGTTGCGCCTTCCGTGAAGTCCTCCCTGCTGTCTCTCGTCCGTCCCACCAAATCTGAACAAACCCATTCGCAATCATCATTGCGTCAACCACCTCCAAGAGGGTCTTAAACCATGAGTAGGCATCACCGCCCGCGCACTGCGAACCAGACCAACATGAGCTCACAATCTCTATAGCTACCCCCGTTGAAAAAGCGCCATCCCATGGCAGCGATGGCCCGGTGTCGGCCACTCGCGACGAGGAGAAGCTGCAGATGTCGAACACGCCCCCCGGCGACGCCCATGCGCCATACCTCGACAATTTCACCATGGATGAGGACTACGACGGCAAGCCCACCGAGGAGGAGCTTAAGTCACTCCGTCGCGTGCCCGGTAGCATCCCGATCATCGCCTATCTTATCTGCATCGTCGAGTTCTGCGAGCGAGGCTCCTACTACGGCGTCCAACCTCTCATCGGCAATTACGTCAACCGGCCTCTGCCAGAAGGAGGTAACGGCTGGGGTGCTCCGCCCCCCGGGCAGGGAACGGGTGGTGCCCTCGGCATGGGCACCAAAGTTGCCAATGCCGTCGCCCAGTCATTTAGTATGCTGGTCTACGCGCTCCCTCTCCTCTTCGGCTGGATGGCCGATGCCAAAACTGGCCGCTTCAAGCTTATCTGCTGGGGTGTCGGTGTCTTTGGTGTCGCCCACGTGCTCCTCATCGGCTCCGGCGCAAAAGAGCTTCTTGCCAACGGCACCGCGAAGGCGCCCTTCTTCATCTCCGTGTACATCCTCGCTGTCGGCGCTGGTGAGTTATCAAAACCCCGAGGTTATTCGCTGGGCGAAATACTGACTTTATCCAGCCATGTTCAAACCCAACGTCTCTCCACTGCTGCTGGATCAAGTGACGACCACAGTGCCAAAGGTGATCACAACATCGAGCGGCGAAAGGGTAATCCAGGACCCCGAATCGACGACTGAGCGAGTCATGCTCTGGTTTTACCTCATGATCAACGTCGGCGGCTTCATGGGAGTCGCTACCGCCTACTCTGAGAAATACGTCGGAGTAAGTCGAAATATTTGTTCTCCTACAGAAGCGGCACAAAGCTAACCCGTGAACAGTGGTGGCTCGCTTTTCTGATTCCTCTCATCCTGTATCTCCCGCTCCCGTTCCTGCTTTGGTTCCTGTACAAGCGCATGGTGCTCCACCCTCCTGGTGGCAGCGATCTGCCCAACGTGTTCCGCGTCCTTGGCATCATCTTCCGCCGAGGTGGAATCAAGTCGATTGGCCGCCATGGGTTCTGGGAGTTGGCCAAGCCGTCCAACATCGCCGCCGCTGGTCTCGAGGGTGTCCACCACACTCGGTGGAATGATGAGTTCGTCGACGATGTCCGCCGCGCGTTCCAAGCCACTGGAATCTTCTGCTTCTTCCCCATTCAGTACATCAACGACAATGGTCTTGGACAGGCAGCAAATTTCCTCTCAACCATGCTTGAGACGAACGGTGTCCCCAACGACGTCATCGGCAACTTCAACTCTCTCAGCATTATCGCCATGGCTCCTGTTCTCAACTACGGTCTGTACCCGCTCCTCCGGAAGATGAACGTTCACTACGGCCCTGTGGCGCGTATCACCACTGGACTGGCGATGTCGACTATGGGCGGCGTGGGCTACACGATTCTGAACAAGTACGCCTACGAGCAATCGCCCTGCGGCGAATACGGCTCAAGCGACTGCACAGTGGGAACTGGTGTTGCCCCCATCAGCATTTGGTGGATGGCCATCCCGTATGCCATCGGTGGTATTTCGGAGCTCTTCGTCAACGTCCCCGCATACGGCATTGCCTACTCTCGCGCGCCAGTCAACATGCGCGGTTTAGTATCCGCCATCAACCTCTTCAACACCGCTATGGCTTACGCCATCGGTCTGGCTTGCTCGGCGATCGTCACTGACCCTTACCTGACTTGGGACTTTGGCGGGCCTGCCATTGCGGGTGCAATTCTGACAGTCGTTTTCTACTTCACCTTCCGTCACATTGACAAGGAGGAGTACACGCTCAAGCAGCAGAAGTCCCCTGAGCTGGAGTTGGCTGGTACCACGCACAACATTGTTGGAGAGAATGAGCTCAACAAATCCGCCAACCGGCCTGCTCCCATCGCAGACAACGAGGAGATGATGGTTTCGCAGAAGCAATAAGCTTATTGCCGAGTATCTACTAGTTTAGAGATTATGGGGTGGCACGGCGTGCTCTGATAGCTTTTAGCTTAGTTAATTTCTTCATGATAGCCACGAATGAGAAAGTGTTGAGAAAGTAAGAACTTGGAACAAACTCGGTTCCCAGCCGTTGTGTGAATGAATGTTACAGAATCGGGTGTTATGTAGTTTCCCTCCTCTTGATGTTCATGTTCTCTTAATGTACATATTCTACACAATCAATGTCTTACAACATAGAAACCTGCCAAGAAAGCACATTTGCAAACCAGAGTAAACCCACCAGCTCTCCATATGACCTTAACCTGGAAAGGCCTTATCATTCATTCGCTCCACGCACGACGCAAAGTCAAACACCATGAAACAGAAAGCAAACGCAACAAGCCAAAGCAAGAGTAAAACGCTCAAATCTTTCATCTATATAGAACCCCGATGCAGACAGTCACCGACCAGCGAGCATCCCAACAAGAGGAAGAAAAATTTCGCATCATCGTCGCTTGTGTCTTACACAACAACCCCCACAACCACAACCACACAACCTCCCACACCAAACAATAAACAACTTTATGCCCATCAATCATACATCCCGTTTCCATTCCCCTCCCTCCCTTGCATTCCCATCCTACCATCAATTACATAAATTCTGCGAGATTCTCCCGTGGTAATGGCTCGCCGTGCTCTGGTCCGGACTCCGGAGGTATGACAACGGTCAATGGTTGGGTGTGACGGTGACGTTAATGCCAATATGATAGATGACGAATGACGAATGACAATGATGAATGACGGTGATGTTGACCACCAGAAATAGCCTTGACAGAGCTCATTTCCACCAATCCACCACCACCACCACCACCCGTCATATCACGCCAGACAACGCATTGCATCTACGCCTGGCCTTCCGAGATGAGAAAGATAGATAGATCCCCAAAACACCCCGCAATGAGACAGACTTTCTAAACGACATTCTCCCAACCAAAGACATGACCTGCCAGGGTCCGGTATGGCGATGATGGAACGATTACCCTCGCCTGGTCCGAGAGCGTGGTAGATGACATATAAACAACTTGCATCTATCGCGCAAACACCTTGACGACACCATCACCGCCACCGCTGACTACCCACCGACCATCCTGGCTCCAGACGACGTCGCAGATGCCCTCACCACGCATGACGCGGTGGTTGGTGATCTCCTGCGTGCAGGACCGTTTCTCCAGGGACCAGAACCGAAGCGAGGCATCGTGGCCTGCGCTGACAAGTTCGCGTCCGTCGGGGCTGAGTGAGAGGCTCGAGATCGAAGCCGGGTGGGCGAGCATGTTGTATGTGCATTGACCTAGAGAACGGTTAGTCGTGAGGGGATCAGCTATGTGAGGAGAGCACATACCGCTATTTGCATCAAAGAACCTGACAAAGCGGTCTTCGTGGCCAGAAATAATGACGCCTTCGACGCCCGACCCGGCCATAGAACGGCCGCCCCCTGTGGGCCCGCCTCCGCTGGCGACGTCTTCGTCGCCCAGACCTTGAGGCTGGTCGAGACCAGCCGTTGTAGCAACAACGGCATTGACGCTAGTAGCGTCGGTGCCGTCATAGGTTTCGAGGCTCGTCATCGCACCCATCTCCTCTCCGGACCGGGTATCGTACACGATAATGGCGGCGTCCGAGTAGCTTACTACAAAAGTCTCGCCATTCGAGCTCAGCGGCGTGATGCATGTTGGGCTCGCCTTGGAGTTGGCTCGTGAGATGGTATGGATGAGCGTATGGTTGAAGGGTGAGTTTGATGCGGTTGTAGGTTGAGGGGAGCTGGGGAACGCTGATCCCGAGCTCGTCGAGTTGCCCCTGACACGGCCACCTGGTCCGCGGCGTCCTGCCCCTGGCTGGGGGGAGGTGAGCTGCGGTGGGGCGCTGACGGCCCACACCTTGACGCTGCCGTCTGCCGCACCAGACACAAGAAGGATCCGATCAGGAGTTCCATGGGCTGTGGCCTGGCCAAAGACGGAGCCGAGATTTGTGGGTAGCACGCACAGGGCCCAGACGGCGTCGGTGTGGCTCTCTATCGTGAATTTGGGATCCACCCGGCCTCGTTCCCAGACACGAATGGTTGCGTCTTGACCACCGGAGAAGATCCAGCCATCGCCTTGCGCGCGACCACCAGTAGAGAAGTTGGGAGACGGTGACCAAGATGCCAAGCATAACACGGCCCCATTATGACCTCGGTGTGTGAAGTCCGCCGTGACGTCGAGATCCGACCCATTCGCTTGAAACTGGCCGGGATGCCGATCGGGAATGTGGAAACGCTTGATCATTCCATCGTCCCCAGCCGTGCAGATTTCGGGCTCTCCCGGGCTGCCACCCCCCGAGAAGATCACCGTCCGTACCGTGTCCAGGTGACCCCGCAGGCCGAACTTGAGCTTAAAGTTCACGCTCTCCGCCTTCTGAGCGAGAGCGTTGAGCGAGAGCTCGTGTTCTGCACTTCTCCTCCGTGCCATGGAGCTCGAGCTCTTTCTCCGATGCGAAAGGGGCCCGCGGTTCGGCGATTTGGGCATAGTATCTGCTGGGGGGAAAATGTCGGTATCGGATCGGTTTGGTGACGGTTGAGTCGGAGCAGGGGCGGCCGGGTCCGGGAAGTTGCCCTCGTTAAAGTCCCATCCATCCGCCTCCATAGCCTCGCGCCTGACACCCTCTCCAGTTTCTTCCTGCTGAAGTTGCCGGAGCTGGCTCTTCGGCTTGGAACCCTGCTCTTCTGCTGACTTGTTGGGCGCCGGAGCATGCGCGGGCCACTCTGTGTTACCGCCATAGATAGAATTCTGATCTGTATTTGAGGTGCGCACCATCGCGACGGGCTGCAACTCCTGGTTCTTCGCAAAGCTGCCAGAGTTTGGAGGCATGGGCGCATGCTGGATTGCGTTCGGAGCACCCTGGGCAACCATGATCTCGCGCGAGTGGTTCTGTTGTTGCTGCTGTTGCTGTTGCTGCTGCTGCTGTTGCCGCATAGATTGCTGGAAAGGCTCCATCGGCGGCTGCCCGAAAGCATCTCCTTCTCTCAGATCCTCAATCATCGGGAGAGGCGGGGATTCTCTCGGGGGTATCGGGTTCGCGGGGGTTATCATGAGATAGGTGAATTCGGCTTGGCATTGGTCGAGGAACATTTTCAGCTCGTTTCGGCCACCTTCGTCGTCAGCGCCGGCCGGGGGGAGTCGCTCCTCGACGATGATCTCGGCTGGTTTTTCGCTCAACGCTGTTCCGGTCAGTTCAGTCCATCCACACAAGCTGCGCCGCCATTGACGCCGCCTCAGAGAAGGCAAAAGGGTGCGTGAACTCACGTCGAAGCTTCTGCTGAAGCAAAGTCGTCCGGTCGGGCTTCGCCTTCTCGGACTCGCCATCAATCTTCCCAGCCTTCAGCAACGCCGCTTGATCCTTGACCTTCTTTTCGAGAATCGTGACATATTTCTTCAGCGCTTTCTGCGTAGCGTCGGCTCGCCGGGCCTGGCCTTCGAGATTGGCTATCCTGCTCTTCATCTCCTGGCGGTCAATCTCCCACGCGTTGCGGTCGCGTTCGTGTCGATGCCATTCGGTCTGGAGAAACCGCATTACGCCTGCGCCAATCGGTAATGTCAGCATTCAATGGCCGGTCCCGTTCCCAGGGCCGATGATGCGCTCGACCGGAGCTGGACTGACCCTGTAATGTGTACTCGGTGGCTGGCGGCTGGTTCGCGCCGCTGCCCATCACGCCTTGCATCTCGTGTCCGGGAACGCCCCCCATCCCGTTACCTCCGTTCGTGCCCATGACGATGGGAGCCCAGCTCAGGTGTTGCGTGACGCGCAAGAGCTCGGTCTGCCCATCGACGCGCCGACGGGCGACGGCGAAGAGAGAATTGCCTGGCGGAGCTAGTCGTTTCGAGGTCGGCAAGGTCGATGCCTGCACGCAAAATGGGAATCGATTGTCGGAGGGACGCGAATGGACGCTGCTGCCAGTCGCGCCGTTGATGATCGGGCGTGATGGTCGATTTTTTTCTTCTTTCTCGTCGCTGCAAGGATGGGTGAGGTGCGGCAGAGCGGCAGGGCGGCAAGTTTGCGTGCTGCTGTCCGAGTTGGCTGGCGATGCTGGCCGAAAATGAACAGCGACCAGCGGCAGAGGCCCTTTGTCTGGCCAATCAGCGCCCGTCGCTAAGCGTGAGGCTGCCAGGCATCAAATCCTGGTTGGTTCGTGCGCCCCCAAGCTCCATCTTGGGTCCCTCTCAGGGGCTGCATCTGCACCGCACCGCAAAGTCAATCTGCAGAATTGCCGTGAGCCTTGAAAATCGGGCTGTGCCCGGCATCGGTCGACTTTGTCAGTAGCCGCCTCGATTTTGTTTTTTTCTACTTGCTCCGTGCCCGGTTCTACCCAGATTTTGTCGATCTTAAATCGCGGCTTATCTAATCTAATTGCATGGTCCGGGGTTCTTGGCGCGTCTCTTGGTGCTTCATCGGCGCTCCCCCGCAAGTTCTACAAAGTGCCAGCCCCGGATTTGATCTGCGTGTGACCGCATCTTTCAGGTCGGCAAACTTGTGTCAAAAATGCTGTCAGAACTCCAGCTCCTCGACCTCCATGCCACAGCTTAAGCATGTCTTCACTGTCAGCCCCTCCTCGTTCTCGACCGTCCTCCCCCAGTCATGAACGTGCTTCCCTGCGCCACCAACACTATCTCCAAACTTCGCTGTCCCTCCTCCCCCAATCTCTCCACGAGCCTTTGCTCTATCCCGCCTCACCGTATCAGTCCTGGTCTTCTTCTTCAAATCCAGCAGCTTCTCCTTGAACTTGGCCTCCTTGCGCCGCTTCTTGTCCGCCTCTCGCCTCTCAAACTCGGCATCCAGCGCCTCCGAAGACCCCCACTTCTCTTTGAACGCGTATTCCTCCACCTGGTATCGTAGAAACAGCATCATGTCGTGCCAGTGCGACTTGTGCGGGTTCGGTTTCGACAGATGCGGCAACAACTCGGGATCCTTGAGCTCAGCTGCAACCCGTTAGCACACACCCATCCCAAGCCCCAACTTCAAATCCCCATAGGCAGCAGACAAACTCACGATCCGTAATAAGATAATCCTCCCTACACTCCGTCTTCGTAAGCAAGCTATACTTCTCCGGGAACTTCTCCTTGCACTTCCCGCACACACAGCACCCAAACACCTCCTCCCACACAAAGTCAATCTCCACGCTCCCACACTCCCGACACTTCTTTCTCGTCTTCTCGTCTGACAGCACGCTCAGCCCCGGCTCGAACGGCCCCGCCTTATTCCGCTGCAAGTTCCTTATGAGCTGCATCCGTTCCCACTCCGCGGCCGTCATGTGCGCGGGCTTGGTCTCGCCTTCGGGCTTTCCGCTCGGGCCAGCGCCAGACGTAGCCATATGTTTGCTCCAAGGGTCGTCCTCGGTGCTAAGGAAGCCGCCTTTGGTGTCGGTCATGGCGCTGAAGTTGTAGTCGACGTATTTGGTGAACTTTCGCGAGATCGGCGGGACGTCGGTGCCGCTCCCGCCGCCTAGGGGTTTCCCACTGCCGCTCCCGCCCGGAACAGCGGGGTCGCCGCCGTCGCCATCCTTATTTGCGCCGCGCGCATCGCGGTTTGTCGCGGGGACTTGGGAGCGGGTGATCGAGGCGAAGGGGCGTTTCCTCCCTGAGGCGCCGGCGAGCTGGATGGAGTCTGTCGCGACGAGGCCGGAGGTGGTTCGTGGGGGGGAGGTGGCGCCGGCGGAGCGCTCTTCGGCTTCGCGGCGGTCGCGGAGGGCTTTTGCGCGTAGGCGGGATTCTTCCTGGTCGAGGGGGTTGAGTGTGAGTGAGGGAGTGGTAGGGACGGGGCGAGGAGGGGAGGGGGGGAGGGGGAGGGTATGCTTACTATCCTCCTGGATACTTCGGGCGTGGGAGGCGATCGCGGGCGCGCGGAAGCCGTTGCTGATTGTGGTTGCGGGGAGCTTGGTCGCTCCATCGCGGGTTGCTGCTAGCTCTGGGGAGGGTGGGAAAGGATATGGTGGCTTCGATTTGCTCGGCGCAGGTTGGAGTCAAAGAATATGCTGTTTGTCTTGTCGTGAGTCAGGCTGGAGTTGTTCGTGCAATGATGCGTTGATGATTTCCAACGTTTGGCGGGATTGAACCCGGCAGGCAATTAACGCCGATGCACGCCCGAGCAGACGCAGGCTGCCATCGGATTCGGAACGGCGCAAAACGGACTTTCGCCACCGTCTACAAGTAAATCGTGCCTGACAATTGTACATCACGCAGTCGCAATTGGAAAAGCTGGCATTTTCTTGTGATTAATTCAGATTAAAAGATAGCGCTGGCTCGTGCCCTGCCCTCGATAACCTGTAGGTGGGCCATGCCTCGCAACCCGCAGTGCTTGAAAAGTCTATAAATAGTTGCCAGAGAAGACCTTCCAAAAGGTAAGGTAAAAGGTAATACAAAACCCTGACACAGTTTACTCCTCCTTGGCACCGCCGCGGCCAGCACGCTCGGCAGCCTCGACAGCCTTCTTGTCGCTCTGCGCGGGGCCGCTCTGGAGGCCCTGCATGAACCCAGCGGCAGCCTTGAAGGGGCGCTTGAGGTCGCCCGCGGCTGGCTGGCCCCAGATGTGGATCTTGACGAGGTTCGCCTCCAGGGCGCCCTTGAGAGGAATGATGCTCTGGATGAGGAGGGGGTTGGTGTACTTAAAGTAGAGATGCATGACGCCCATCATCGCGACTCCCATCATCTGCGAGCGCATCAAGGCCTTGAGCTGTCCGGCATCGTAGGCGTGAATCGTGGTGGTAACAAGCTTGCCCTCCTCAGAAGAGCCCATCGGCGCCGGCTCGACATATTTGAGGGTGGTGAGGTCTGCACGATGCGTGTTAGCAGTTGCAAAAATGATGCCCGAGGGAGGCAATCCCCAGGAAATGACAGCGAGCAGCTTACCCTTCTTCTTGTCGATGACGATCTTGGTCCAGAGGTAGATGCCGAGGATGATGAGGTTGCTGAGAGCGTAGCCCGCGCGACAGGCATTGAGGACAAAGGGGTCTTCGAAGGGGATCCGCTTGGCGAGTTGCATCACACCAAGGATGATCACCAAGTTCGTGCTGTTGGCAGAATCGCAAGCGCGCGTTAGCCTTCCATTCCATTCCGGCAAACAGTCACCTCCCGCCGGGGCGAGTTCGGAACGTCGCAGGTCCTTACATTTGTGGGCTGAGGCCGGCCATCTTGATTGTGTCGCCTTGCGCGTTACAGACGTTGCGTGTGGGTGAAATTCGTGGAAGCGACCGTGTCGATGATGGGAGAGGAAATGCGCAAATGGTCTCGGGGGACGATACTTTGATGGCGAGGACAACAACTGCGTAACCCCAAGGTTTTGATTTTTGGCGGGCTGTCCTCTCCGCCGTGTCCCCACAGTGCAACTCCAATCTCCAATCTAGCCCCGGCACCGCTGTTGTTCCGTGGCGCCGTCCCTCCCCACGGTTTCGCCATCACCCTAGGGACCAGCTAGGCAGGTGGCTGGCCCCAGCGCTGGCGAAAAGGCCACGTTCGTCGCGCCACGCACAGTGCGAGCGCGTCGGCAAGCCACTTCCACCGCAACCCCGGACCTTTCGCTGGAACCTTCGAATCCCATCCCAACGTTCGGCGCAGCCGATGCTACAAAAAAGTCGAGTGGATCCGGTCCACTCCTGACGTTGCCTCTTACCGAGCGCACATGCGGCTCAAGCTTGCGAGGACGACATCCCATGGCACATTGTGCAACTCATCTTATTTGCGGCCCAAACAATTGGCAACGCGACGCTGCTGTTTTCCCGACGCGCAACAAACCCGTCCAGTTGCCAGCATCGCCAAGATGAGTAAGCCCCTGACATGTCCAACTTGCAAAGCGAGTCACCTCCGCCTCAAGGCGCCAAGCATAAATACAATGCCACTCTTAAGAATTTGATCCCACATTCCGGGAGGCACTTGTCCACCATTGCAATGGGTTGCAGTGGTAGCCAGCCACTCCGGTCTCCTCCGCGCAAGGTAAAACAGAAGCGCAAACCCAAGCCTCCGTCAACGAGAGGAGCCGCTAGCACAGACAGCTCTGGCGCGCACAGATCAATGGCTACGAGAGATCTCCGTGGGCATGGACCGAGTCTCCCATACCCGTCTCGGAGCCGCAGGGAGGGAAGTCGACATGTGAAGTCAGCGTCTGTCCGCCAAGCGCCTCGATCGACTTGGGAAGGGGAATACTCTTCTCATAACCAGAAGATATCAGTTCGTGAGGGTGCGGCACTGGCCTATGAAGCCAGGGCATCAAAACTCAATGCAGAGTTCAAGTCAGATTGCGAACAGCATGTAAAATCGTCTACTCACGAAAACGAACCCCCTTTTTTACCTCCACAACCCCAAACGTTCCAAGAGACATCGGTTCATGCGGGGACAACACTGTCATATGAAGCGAGAGTATCGGAATTCAATGCAGAGTTGTTAGATTGCGAACAGGATGCGAAGTCATCAACCCCTGAAAATGAATACCTTTTTTTACCTCTACGACCCCAGCCATCCCAAGAGACCTCAATTCATGAAGGAAGAACACCGGCATATGAAACGAGATCATCAGACTTCACAGAGTTCAATGCGGAGTTCTCAGATTGCAAAGAAGGCGCAAAGTCATCAGCTCCCGGAAATGAACCTCCATTTTTACCTCTACAGCCCCAACCATCCCAAGACATATCAGTCCGTGGGTGGCAGACACCAGCCTACGAGGACAGACCACCAGTCTCCAACGACAACGCGTCAGGCCCCGAAGAAACGGAGCAATCAACTCGCGAAACCTCCCCTCCCCTCACCCCTCTCCAGCCCCAACCCTTCCGACCCTGCCGTCTCTTAACTGACCCAGGGGCAAACCCCTTCCTCCTTGCTCCAGCCGCCCAGTCAGAACCTAAAGTCAACGTCGACACCTGCTGGCTCACCGCAGTGACACCTCCACCAAAACCACCACCCGACACTACCCATGACACATTCTTGTCTTTCCCCTGCTATCTACAAATCCGCGACACCTACCGCAACTGCTTCGTGCCCCTAGGGACCGTGACATCCCTCGAGCCTGAGCCGGATGGCCCTTTACCTGTCGAGGTCATTGATGATCTTGTAACTGTCTTCAACATCATTCATCTCAAAACTTCTATAAACGGAGACACTGAGAGGAAGACTACCACGGTGGCGTGTCCAGGGCGGGAAGTCCGTGAGGTGATAGCACGGTTTTCTTTTGCATCGAGGGGGGAGGGGGAGGTTGTTGTGGCGGTGCGGTACGACAATATGACGGTTTCGGTGGATGAGATCGCGGAGGTTTTAGCAAAGGGGAGGCGGTTTTGGGTTGAGGTGAGGTGTTGAGGGGGGACTAGCAAGAGTTGGGGTTCTGTGAGGGTGATGAACAGGGCTAGGTTTAGGGTCTGCGAAGATGTAGTAGGTACCTAGGTGCTTTTCGGTCTGGCCGAAGCTAATCTACTTAGTGTTTTCTTGATTGGGGATTGAAGGATTTTGAGGTGACAACAAGAGAATGTCTTCTTGCAACATGGCCTCCGTCTCACTTGCACCGTGACCCCACATACAAGTACGCAGCCCTGTAGCCAGGTCAGCAAAGCCTAATCGGCTATTCAACAGGCCTTACCCGCCTCATGAGAGACCTTGACTGCATCGTGGGAGGCCTTAGCTGTATTGGAATATGCTTCTTGAGAATGCAGGAAGGCCCTGTAAGAATGTGATAAGGCCTCTAACATCAAAATCTAGACCTAAGGCGTAGTTGGGGTTACATGTGGAATTATAATGCAAGCGAGGCGGGGGTCATAGTACAAGGAGACATTTTCAACAAAAATGACAAGCTGGGAGGTTAAAGAAATTGTTGTTTTCAAGGGACCGTTTTTTGGGTCCCACGAAGTGCTGCCTTAGGCAGATGTGCGCGACCAAGAGCCAAGAGTATCTCTCCACCATCTCTCCCCGCTCCCTACACCGTGTGCTCCATGTGCTCCATATGCCCCTCCGGATTCCCCTCCACTTCCATCCGCGAATTCATCTCTACCTCGACTTCAATCAACAGTCTCTCCTTCGGCTTCTCCTTAGTCAGCAACCGCCCACAATGCCTCACATGCGGGAGATTATCAAATCGCGCCTCCATGACCGCTCCCGTTATCCGCATTCGCGTATACTTCTGCCAATAAAACACACAATGCGCCAAATGCCACTCCCTCCCCACCCAGAACGACCCCTTGTCGCCAAGCGCGGCAATTCCCGCTTCGTCAATGGGGGTTGTCCCGTTTGCATCAGCAAAGTATGACCATGTCCCGTTTGGACCGGGGCCGGAATGCATGAATTCGGATGTGAGGGCTTCATCGCGGCAGTGAGGGGGGAGCCAAGCTGCTGCGAGGGCGTCGTAGGTGCAGTTGCGGAGGAGGGCGTTGGGGATGGTGGTGCCGCAGTCGCAGTCGGAAAGACCAGAGCGGAGAGTCCAGGGGCGGTAGACGTCGGGCGCGGGAGGGGCTGTTTGGCCGGTGATGATGCGGAGGAGGGTGAGAAAGAGAGAGATGGTTCCGTAGAGGGCGAGGGGGAGGGTTGTGATATTCCAGAGGAGGGATGCGGAGCGCCTCTTGGAGGGACGGTTTGATCCCTCGATGTGGGAGGAATGGCTTGCGAGGAGGGTGAGTTCTTCGTTGTCGTAGAGGGTTTTCTCGGTCGCGTCCGAGAAGTCATCGTCCGAAGGTTTTAAGAGAGGTGATGCTGATTCTGGCCGTGTGGAGTCCATCTTGAGGTTTTGTGGATATTTGCGTGGTGAGATAGCTTGAGGATCCCCAATGAAAAAGGACTCCCGAGTCGCTGAAACAATGAAAACCCAAAAACCTGGGAGCACAACGGGAAAATTGAGACGGGAGTAGCAGAGATACCGTCGGTGGGAGAGCAAAGGGCAGCAAGTCGGCGTGAGCACTTGGCGAATATGAATTTTCCTCTCTTAATCGGGTGTTGTTTGCACCATCGCATGTTCGGGTTGGAGTTGAACCGCTTGGAGATTGTCTTTCAGTTGCATCGCAGGCATCGCCACTACTTGGCACTAACCGAGAGCTTCTAGCCCCACAGGAATAACCAATGTCGATGTTGCAACCGTGCGAGCGGATGCAGCTGAAAGCAATCTATCTGCCTCAGGGGGAGGTAATGTGAGTGGCGGTGCACGGGTCGCTCGACTAGCTGTCCAATCCGGGCTCGTTTGTCTATTATACTTACTTTGATTGGTATGGCTGTTATTAGGGTAGTATTCTCTGTTGTTATGCTAGGGCATTTTGATTGATAATCTTTATAATTTTGAATTCGCGTCCTTTTGTACCTGGTGTGTGCAGTACTGTCTCAAACTGTCATGGGCCGTTTCTATGTTTAGATCTAGTAGACTGTGGGCGCGTTACCAAGTACAGTGACAGAGCTTGGCGACGCAGCTTTTCCGACTAGGTTTGGGGAACGTAAACTATTGCTACCAATCGCTGAATTCATTGACCCCCTTTCTCAATGTCACTACACACACGATAGAGCTACCTAGTCATGATCACCGTGAGGACTCCCATCTGTCTCGGTCGCAATGCCGATCTTATCCCCGCCTTGACCATTGGCAAAGACCTCGCCCAGAGTCGGATGGACCACTAGGCCGGGCTGCCGAGGATCGAACGATCTCTCCTTCATCCAGCTGCTGAGCGGCTCCCACTTGACACACTGATGCTTTCCATTGTCCAAGGCGACGGGCAACCGGTCCCTGGAGACAGTGTTAGACATATTGAACCAGAGGGAAAGGGGACCATGGAGTCACTCACGGCGTCCAATACAATGGAATCAGCGTCGTGTCGGCGTTGCACTGCACGTACTGCCGGAGCCAGTCTAGGCAGTGTTCTGCACAAGATTAGTATTTTCGCCATAGCTGGGATCGGAAAGACACAAACTCACCAGTATGTTCAAGAAGCCGAAAGGCCTCTGACCCGTTCAACCCTTCATAATAGTACTCTTTATGGATATAGTGGTGCAACCGCTTAATACAGTGCAGCCCATGGTAGACAGCCATAGTATTCCAGTAGCCAGAGCCGTCGGCGAGGTTGACCAGGTTGTCACTGTGAGAGAACTGGTCCATGTCAGACCTGGGAAGTCTGATGTTGATATCTCCGATCAGGCCTTCCCATTCTTCCTCAAGTTCTGGCCGGGGAGGGCCGAGGAAGTTGTTGGGCTTATGTGGGCTAGGACTCCCGTCAGGCGCGTAGACGGAGCTGAGCTGGAATTTTTTCCCTTCATAATGAATCACGTCGCGGGCAGCCGCTGGGTTGTGTAAGTGGAGTATATCAATGAACAGAGGATCAAGAGAGGGTACGTACAGTTTTGGTTCTGTGGGCCGTGGGAGCACACTGACGTTGACCACACATTGTATGAGATGGCGACGGTGAGGTTGGCGATGAGAATGAGGCCATGAATAACAAGGAATGTTGGAGCCCCTAGCCAGGAATTTGGCCTACGATACAAGACGGGTGCCTTAATGCCGTCATCCGTCATCTGGGAACTGCCCTTCTCCGGCAGGTCCGAGTCGCTTGTTCTCAAGGAGGCATAGCCTGCTAGCAGTCGGGTAGCTGTGTCCATAATGCAACAAATTTCTCGAGCAAGAGATGGAGTCTGGTACGTGTTGACGAGGGGAAGACAGATGCCAGGAGCGTTCAGTGATTTAACCCGTTTATCGTTGTGGTGATGCTGTGGGCGCATCTAAGTCTGCGTAAGCAATTTCCGGCGGCAGATTGTGGGGTGGCAGTGTCTCCCCTCCGCACTTTGCATCTAATCAAAGCTCATCACAAACAACCATGGAATACATTGCGGCTGAGATAGTTTGCAGTTCACTGTTGCTGATTGAGGAACTCGGCAAATATTGCACGGTTCAGACACATTGTCGGAGGTCTCAGAGCCGACATATTCCGTGATGGTGACTCTCTCCCAAGTATAAAGGAGAGTCCTTTGGCCTCCACTCCCAGTTCTCATTCTTCTCATCACCAAGGAACCCGATTCCCAGACCAGCACTCAATCATCTCAGGTCTCTTAGACACCAAAACCACCTACCCAAAATGCAGCTCTCCAAGATCATCTCCGTCTTCTTCGCCCTCGTGCTCGGTGCACAGGCCGCTCCTGCTCCTGTCCCTGGCGAAGGTAAGTAGCTCTCTCAGAGCCTCTCGCATCCCAAAAAATCAGCAGACTGACAGAATGATTTCCCTTTGCAGAGGTAGCCCGTGCCGCTCCGCCCAAGGACGAGAACTGGAAGTTTAAGCTCTGCAACCGTGACGTTGCCGGTGAAGCTGCCGGCGACGGCAAGGACGAGAACTGGAAGTTCTGCGTTGAGTCCTAGAGTGGCTCAGAAGCTGGCATCCGAAATGATTGCAAGGGTGGTATCTGTGGCCCGTCTGCCCGAGAAGTCTTGAAGTCTGGGTACAATGCACTTGAAGTTTCTGGCAGTCAAACACTCAACTCAATACAATACCACTTTGCAAATGAGCGGCTACATACGCGTGAATTCGTAATTGGACTTGTTGCTTGGGAGCCATTCCTGCAGGTTACGCGGCATGTGTTCCATCGAAAGGAAACCCTAGCCGGGGGGGACTGAAAATGGGCCTCTCAGGCTGTGTAGCGGCTATATGTGGGATCACCCGAGCTCAGAGAAGAATCAGGGAAAGCTCAGGACAAATCAGTTACAGCTCACCCCAGCTCACCCCAGCTTAGGATTAACAACAAATAAGGAAATTTTGTGTGCCCAGATTCGTCTCAGATAACTTTGTGTTTCCGCCCACTGTTCACCGCTGTCAGAAAGAAAGGGGTTCTTGTCAGAAGCGCTGCACACTGAATTCTGTGGGTTTGATGGGGTTGCAATTGCTTGATTGTATTCCTCCTTCTGTGACTATTATAGTTGTGAATAGTGGCAAGGTTAGTGGCAAATGGTAACCTGTCTTTCTACTCTGGACGATTGGCAAAGCCTGGAGAGGATTGTGGCAAAGGCCTTGTCATGCAGAGCACTCGCCACAGGCTTCGTGAAGGGACAGCAAGCGGGGTCAGTGCCAGGAAGGTCAGTGATGGACCTGGTAGCCGCGTTCACGACTGCGAGGCAGCAAGAGGGAAAGATAGGCACTGAGCCCTGACCACGATGGACATCAGGGGAGGCTTCAACGCGGTCTAACGACGAAGACTGTGTAACAGACTCCAGGACCAAAGAGGGGGCCCACAGGTGGTAACGTAGGGGAGGAGCTTTTGCGAGGACCGGGAAGCGTTCGCGACAGGCGAAACAGGTGTGACAAAAAGAGTCGAGGTTCGGAGGGGCTTACCCCAAGGCTCTCCCCCTGTCCCCTGAGTTCTTTCTCCTGTTCTTGGTCCCCCTGTTCAAGGGAAAGACCAGCCCCTATACTCCAAGTCGTCTTTGCAACGTAGGAACTATTTCAGAAGGAGGGTTGCGCCTGGTGTTGACCTGTGAAAGGCGCAGAAGAACAATCCCTCGTATAACGGAGATATCATCATGGTTTGGCCAAGAAGCTGAACTCTCAACTTTATTTCTTGGCAACAGGGGGCAGCCTAGGGTTTTCCTGGGGGGGATTACGATGATGCGGCACACCGACACATAGATCTACAAAGGTTCGGCACGTGGAAAAGGCATGTTTGTAGCTTGACTAGCCTAAGGTACTGGGTCCAGGCAGCTGCCCACCCCTCCCCCCAGCCATGGGATCACAAACTGAATGCTCTTGACATCTTCGAGCACTGGCTGGAAACTTCGGCTCCTGACCTATCTACTGCTCCATTTTGATCGTGAAAGTGGCTGTGACGTTGTCCCCCTGCCCAATCTGGGATCCGACCTGCGAGAAAAGATATCAGCTTGTCATGCTTCAAGGCCCGGATTCATCCGCCTTTGCTGTTAAAAAAGTAGAAAACTTACATAAGCAGTATAGTTCTTTCCTCCATCGGACCACGACCACTGGGTGTTGTCTCCGGCTGAGCCGTTGTTTCACAAGTTCTTGACAAAATCCTCGTTGACAGTGATCCGGTGGATGCAAACTTCGAGGCTATTCCCGACATCCAAAAATTGGACGGGAAGATCACCCTGCTCATTGCCAGCCACCATGGTAGTCTTCGGTCACTCAAACCAGCGAACGGTGCCATTGGTAGTACCATCCCCAGAGCGATGCCAAACAAGGACGTTTTTGAGTATGCATCCGCGGGCTTGAATCACTGGCTCAAGAGCGGAGTGGTCGGCTACTCGTATGGCCATGCCAACTCGTACGGACACGGCCGGGCAAGGGTACATCCCTACTACGAGGCGCAGGGGTATCCCTTTAACTCCTCATTCACAACTGACATGCTTGAGGACTTTCCCAAAGGTGGCAGTCCCCCTGTGGCTATGGCATGCTACATCAAAGTCTCGAAAAACTTGAAGACGGAGACGCTCAGTCTGTCCGCTCGCTCTGCTCCTGAAGAGAACCCTCTCGGCGCGAAGGCAAATCCAATGCGGTTTCGGGTTGCGATTGCTGCCGGGAACCAAAAGGTTATAGACGCCGCTCAGTCTATCCCAGACTACCTCGGCCTGGTCGAGTTGCACAGCGACAATCTATCTCACTTTGCCATCATGAATCGCCACCGCCGAACCGTCAAGTACAGCGCCACGGTATCCAGGCTGATCATCCACGCTCCGCTAACCATCAAATGCACCGAAGATTTTGCCATCCCCATTCTTCTCCGGTGTGATGATGTCGAGATCTATTTTCAAGGGAGCGATCAGGTGCTCGTGTCATTCGACGTTGAAAGCGACGACGATTTGTGCAAATGGAAATGCCCAGGCGAGGCCGGGCGGCTAGGCCGGGTCGGAAACCCAGCGGCGATGGGCGGATTTTTAGATTTGCGTGTCATTGTGTGGAACGTTTCACTGAGGGTACGGAGCTCATCGGAGCAGCGGAAATGCAGTTGCAAATTGACTTGATTAGGTAGAAAGGGGGGAGCGAAGCTCCCAGACTAAATACAAAAGAAAGCTCCCTGTGTGTGAGGAGAGCACATGACCAAAGGCTCCTGCGCGCCTGAGCGCCAAGAACTGCCGCTGCAGTTCGACAGTCTTCAAAAAGATCTGATTAGCTACGCATACTGCAGGGAGTCTTCATCCAACGACCGCAGAACCGACGCGCTAGCAATAAAATCTCCTGTCTCATTCAATGATAGAACATCATGTACCTACCTACCTAGGTACCTCACATCGTCAGAATGCTGACGTAGAAAAGCAAACTGGAAGACAATGCCCACCATAATCCTATCCTCATTGGCTTGCCATGATTGACCGGGCACCCACTCCTTGACACAGAGCGCTTAATCTGGATCGTCCCAGGAGCACGCCTCAGCCACCTACCCAGCGGTTACTGAAACGCGGCATTTGATTCTCCGCCAGTCAGCTTTTTTCCTCATCGCCCTCATGACCGAGAGGTCTTGCAGCAAACACCCAACCACCAACGTACGATGTGTCTTTTTGTGGCAGGATCTGCGACGTTGCTTCGGCTTTGATTCTCAATTTTATCTTTATCCCATGGCGCAGTGAAACCCTTCGTTGAACCAGTGCTTGGACTCGCCTTCTTCGTTGTACAGCGCTGGTCATCCATCTTCATATGGTCGATGTCGTCTGTCTTCTTTACCGCGGACTCAACGGCCGCTGTCGCGGCGGCACCAAACACAAAGGCCTATAATCAACCTGAGGCTGCAATCGCATCGCTGCCCAAGAAATCCGACGACATGTTTAAATATCACCCCATTCACGTTCGGAGTGGAATACGCCTCCTCAACCTCCTCCCGGATCTGACCGGAGACAGAAGCACTCCGTTGACTGGGCATGTCATCCACGTTGACCTCAACGAGCCACCTCCATACACGGCACTTTCATATTGCTGGAGAGATGACCTCATTCCTGATACATACGCCGGACTACATCTTTCATCCACTGAGCACTTGGAAATCACCGAAAATTTAGCCCTGGCTCTTCGCCATGCCAGACACCAGTAAGAGTCACGTCTGCTCTGGGTAGACCAGATCTGCATCGATCAAAACAATGCCACTGAGAAGTCGGCCCAAGTCGCGCTAATGAGCAAGATTTACTCAAAGGCAACGCGGGTGCGGGTTTGGCTCGGCGAGGACACCCAAGATTGCCAAGGAGCGATGGCATTCAGGCTAGCGACACAGCTAGCCGTTGTGGTCCGAGACACCGTGACCGAGATCGGGTCACCACCCATGCACCTTGACAAACTAGATCCGCAAATGTGTGCCAGATACAGCATACCGACTCTTCGAGAAGACCGCAGCGCGTACTTGGCTTTGTCAAATCTGCTAAACCGACCCTGGTTCAGCCGGTCCTGGATTGTGCAGGAAGTCTCCTTTCAAGATGCTGATGTCTACTGCGGCAACAGCGAGATACCCTTTCCGGATCTTGTCACTGCGCTTTTCTGCTTCCAAATACCGCTAGCGAATCCTTTCCGAGCGACACTGCAGGCGAGTCTAACGTTTGCCGGGATTCGCAAAGCAATTGACTCGCTTGACAGTCGCATCTTGTTGCAGCGTCCCTCGCGCGCGCTGCTCGATGTGTTATCTCAGCATCGATGCTGTCAGGCGACGAATCAGAAAGATAAAGTCTTTGCATTCATTGGTCTTGCCAACGATGCAGAAGACATGGGAATCCGGCCTGACTACAGCCTAAGCGTCGAGGACGTCTACCGGCGGACAGCAATGGCTATGTTGAAGTATTACCCTCATCTAGACGTCTTGAGTGCTGTAAAGCCTGTAGATTCTCTAGATCTTCAGAGGGAACCCGACCAACCCGGTGATTCCGAGTCAGCCACTAGAAATGATGCCGCTAGTCCGTTTACCCTACCATCATGGGTGCCGGACTGGAGGAATCCATGCGCGGGGATGTCGCTGCGGACGCGGGGCTATTATGGGGAATTTCTCGGTGACTATCACGCCTCCGGCATATCAACACCCCAAGTCCAGTTTTGTAATGCGGAGACCGAGTTGGGGTTACCTGGCTTGGTCCTCGACCGGATCGTGGAAGTTGGGGAGCCTTACGGTCTCCATTATGTCGGAGACCACGCCAGGACGTACGATGTATTCCAACAATGGGAAAGGATCCCTGGTGCTCGCAGTGGGCAGGCATATCTGCCAGTGAGCGGTGAAAGCGCGCTGGCAGCATTCGCTACGACCCTCACATGCGGTGATGAGAAGTTTATTTCTCAGCAAATCAAGAACGTTGCCGATTCAATCAACCCGAAAGCACTGTACCGTCTTTCGGCCCAACTATGGCCTGAAGGAGACTCGTTCGTTAAGCAATACGAAAATCATATCAGATTGCTTCGGATACGTGCAGTATACCGCGTCAAGGGAATTTCGGCGACCAACAACCCGATGCTTTACGCTGTCTGTGTCGTAGTCGTTGTTTGGTTCATCATAGCGAAAGAGACCTTTATCGCTTTTCGAGACTGGGAAAGCAACTTGGATGTGTGCTTTGCGTTTAAGTACCGGCTAGATCGCTGCGTCCTAGGACGTCGCTTCATCCGTACGAAAAAAGGCTACTTTGGACTGGCAGCGCAAGCGAAGCCGGGAGACGATATTGCACTAGTCGCCGGGGGAACCGTCCCTTTGGTGATTCGTCAGGCTACGAATTCCTCAAACTGGGAACTTGTCGGTGATGGTTACGTCCACGGGGTCATGTTTGGAGAGGCCTTCCACCAAGACAGGTGTGAAGATATGTGGTTTGTGTGATAATTACAAAGCAACATTGAATACATCAGGAAGGAGTCCTATAACCTTCTGCAGCATCCAGACTTCTTCACAGGCGATCATCTCACTATTGGCAGCTCTTATGCGATGTATCACCGCCTCAATCTGCTGTTGGGGGGTAGGAAGGATTTTCGTTGTTGCACGAAGAGAAAGCTCTCGAGGCAAGCACAATCTTGTTAGTGTTGATGAAAAAGGTGCAGAACACAACTGAGAACGCAGCTTGCCTCGGCGAAATAAGGGGAGGCCACACTGTTTATATATGACAATTCTCCTTCATTCGCGCCAAGATTCTATCCAGGTTTCTTTACTAGTCAGGGAAAATGGAAGGAAGACTCAATTCGGCAGTCGAAGGCTACCCCGCTGCCACTTTCCAGCTAAATATCCAGAGGGGCAGGTTAAATAAGATACATCTTGCAACCTCTACAATGGGGCGCCCTTCCTTCACCCAGAACTGACTGATCGAGCTTCCGATTGGAACGCATGCACCGGGGTTTCAATGGTAACTCGCCTACCCCCGTACAACGTCAACTACATGCACCTAGACCAACATAACCCTTTGGACGACCCTCTTCGATCTTCCACCACGTTGTAATGTTACATGAATAGCGATGCGCCCTTTGCTGTCCTTTTCTCCACATGTGAAAAATCACATCACCAGGATCGTGTTGTCAAGTCTTGGGAGGCAACTTGTTCTCCAGTTTTGCAAGCTCCTCGGCGATCCACCTCTGATGAGATGCCTCAGCGGTAGAGGTAGAAGTGGCTGAAGTGTTGTTTGAGATATTAACCAAAGAATTTCCAAGTACCGACGGCTCGGCGAGATATCTGGAGACGCGGCGACCGGCGAGAGAGCGGGGACTGAGGGGATGGCAGCTGAAAGTCTTTGGCGAAGTGGGAGTTTTGGTCGTCGACCTGAAGGCGTGGACAAGTTGTTAGTAATCATTGCGAAGTATCCCGACCGGCGACCGCTAGTCGATGAATCATCCCATACCCTTGGCCTGTGTTTTGGGGGTTTGGCGAAGACATGGTATGGAAAGTAGGTACGTTGTAGATTGGGCAGGACGGTGAATTACGGTGGGGTTTTCAGCATGGATTGAGAGGTTTAGCTGGGGGGAAGAGACATCAATGACTGCCCGAATCCGTTGATCTGAGCGAGATGGAAGGCACTTCGCCAGGCCTCGGATTACACGATGACCAATATATATATATATATATACTGCTGCCAGAACGAACTTGAGCTGCAACCCAGAGGCAACCCAGCTACTAGGTGGTTAAGATGACAGCCCGAATCCCATCGGGTTTCCTTTTACAAACGACTGAGCATCGTCTCCGCACAAATGTGCCGTTGTCTCAGCCAGCTGAACGAACTAAGATAGCTGTTGTGAGGTTTCCGAGACCCATATTTTCGCATTGACCCTCTAGTGATTGTAGATCGCTAATTCTGGTCGGAGCTGGAGTGTCACATCGGGACATTTTATAGGGCTGCTTGGTTGCCTGGCGGGGCGACGTTGGCATTGCTTGATTCGGTTTGGAACAGTCTATCTGCCAAGGGCCACACCTCCACACTTGACCCTGGCCATCTTCCGGACCTTAGGGTTTAGGCCTGACCCCGCCTAACCACTTCCAAACCACTGCCCTATTTGGTTGCCAAGACTGCAAAGAAGGCTTGATTTAATTTGGTTTGATTTGGAAAAGTTTTGATTTGAGAGCTCTTCTGCTTGCCAAGCTCATCACCACCCAAGCCTGGTACCACAGATCAACAACACTAACAGGCTGTGGCTCGACTCTCTCACCCTAGCAAAACTTAGCGTAATAACTTTTGATGGACGAGTTTGGTTCACCGAGGCAAGGCCCAGCAATACACTTGGTACATGTACCTGTTTGACAACCTGGGTGCCCGGCAGTTTCGTCAAGTGGCGTTGGACAACGGGATGCCAAAAGACAATGCTGAACTTTTTGGTAAATCCAGCATCCCCACATTTGATGCGCACCTCTTGGTGATGATGCGAAACAGTGGGGCTCGAGATTGAGATTGCAGGGCGCGCTGCAATGCGCGTGCAATCCACGACCTTTGCACGTAGACGTGTAGCAAAAGAATCGGTGTGGTTAACACGGTGCGCTGAAATGTCCGTGCCCAAGTCGGAATCAGGGGTGGTGACTCGTGGCATAAGCAAAGCAATCTCGAACCACAGGTACCGCCCGCTGGCACACAGCGGAAGGGAACAAAATTAGAAAATTTAGCGTCTTCGAAAACCAGACAACAAAATTAGCGTCCTCGAAAACAAGGATTGAACGTTTTGCGCAAGGATTCACAGCTCTCAAATCAGATGCGGCTCCTCAAATTGTCCTCCCGGGAATTCGGTCGGGCGAGCTGATAAAGTGGCCCCTGATAAATGGAATGGCTATCCAAACTCTCCTCAGCTGTTTTCGGAACAAACAAAGCTGCCACCCCGCAACTTTGACTGATGATGGCGTCCGCTCATTCCCGTCTCTCACCTGGAAGCACCGGAATGGCTTTCCGACGCGCGACAGATGTTCCCAGGGATCCGACAGCCAGACGAGTGAGCCATAATGTGAGGACTCGTTTACGTCCGGGTGCGACCGCCAACACCAGGCGGCCAGGCGGCAGGCCCTCTTACGACTGGACTCCGGCCCGCCAGCGAAAGCTACTCCGATTGTGGCTCTGCACGGATGACCTGAACATGGCGCAGATATGTGAGCTCCTCGAAGAAAAAAATGGGTTTAAACCGAAAGAGACGACGGCACGCGAACAACTGAATTCCCTCCTGTTGGTTCTCGAAGATCAGCCTACAGTCCTGCGCCCAGACGACAGGGCCGCCATGCGAACGCGTCTGCAAATCCTCAGGCAGGCACGAACCAAGGCCATGGGACAGAGGCGCGCCGCCACCACCACCCCCACCCGGGTCAGCACATGCAGCATTTCTGCCATCTTGCGGCAGAGTACCATTGACCCCGATGCAATTTGGGAAACGACCCGACCTGACGGCACCGAAAATCCGCAGCTGGGACCGGGCGCCGAATCTGTATCACCGCGGTGGTCAAGTTCCTCCTACCCTTTTCAGGCAGAATGCCCGCTCTGGGTCTCCCCTGCTGCGGCTGCTCCTGCCGCTGCTGCCAGCCCCACCACCATATCGCACCACGACAGGCCAGCGCGGGCGAGCTTCCTGGACCGCCATTCAACCGCCACTTGCCGGCTGGTCTTGCAAGTCGCTCGCTCATCTCGGACGTCGTCATGGCTCGGGGACGTAGCTAGCCTACTCAGTGGCCTGACCAGGGCGTCAAGCACGGCCAGTCATGGATCATCGGCGACAAGCACCTCGACCTGGACTCGTCGCATTTCAAGCATTTCAAGCACCACCGTGACGGCGCCCGATGAACTGCCCGACCTTGGGCCGCGCTTGTCCGAAGACAGCCTCCCATCTCGATCCGCATCGGATTCGGAGCAGAAGAAGCCCGACACCGCCACGCAGGTAGCCAGTTTTCTCTCCAACCAGGCCATCGTCTCCAAGTGCTGCAGCGGCCATGTCGCCCGGTGCTGCGCTGCTGGCGATCGAGCTCGGCTGTGCGCCCATCAGCGTCTTCGCCATGTCATCAGATCGGTGCTGCCGTCTGGACAGAAACCAAGCCGGGCCGAGCCCTCATTTGTTGTCACAAAGCGTGAGGTCAACACACGTGACGCCCTTGGGAATACCCTGCTGCACGTCGCAGCTGCTTGGGGCGCGCCCATCTCCGTCATCATCGACATCCTCAAGCGTTCCGACAACGTATCAACCATCAATAATAACCGCGAGACTTTCCTCCACGTGTTGGAGCCCTGCCCCGCCACCACGACAGCGGCAACCTTCAACGGTTTGGTCTCCTACCTATACAAGCGCGGCTTCAAGTTTCACTACGAAGATGTGGAGCGGCGAACATGCCTCAGCCGGCTGGTTGCCCGCCCTTCATTTCCACTCGGCGCCCTCACCGCTTTCGTTGAGCTGCCAGGGGACATAGGGCGGTTCTTTTTGAAGCACAAATCACGACGGGGCGAACGACTGCGCCATGCAATTTGCCGCCGGCTCAACGACCAAAAGCTTGCGGTTCCCCAGGACGACGGCGACGATGCCGAAGCGAGCCTCGCGCGCCAGATCTGTGCGGGCAGTTTCGCATTGGACGGTGGGCCCGAGAGCCGTACTCCTTCCCCTTCTCCGCCGCCGCGTTCACCGTCCCCACAGGATGCCGAGCCGGATGATGGCTTCCTGGACTTTCTCATCCACTACGATTTCCCCGTCAACCACCAAGCTTCCAGAACCGGCCGCACACCGCTGATGAGGCTGCTAGCTCGTCTGCAGCCAGGGCAACAGCTTCGCGGGAAGGCCGAGCTGGTACTAGCCAGGCTCCTCTACATGGGAGCAAGTCTCGAGCTCCGCGATCATAGAGGCGAGACGGCGCTGCACTACGCCGTTAGGCTCGGTCTCCCCAGCGTCGTCGAGCTGCTTTGTGTCCACGATGCCAATGTCAACGCTACCAACCACCGCGCTCTCACCCCATTTCATCTCGCTCAGCTTGGGATCCGCGATCCGCGCGACTTGTTGTCCAGCCCGCGTATGGCTATTCGATTCATGCAGTGCGCTACCATTCTTGCCGAGTACGCTGCGGTGCAGACTCCACCACCCCCGATCCCATAGTGATGTATAGAAAGGTATCCTGGACGCTACACGGAGTAGTGTGGGGGGAGCTATAGATGTAATAATGTAATGTACCACCACTGGCAAGACCCAGTGAAGTTTAGTTCTTTTGAGCATCACGGATTTCTTTCTCCCCAGCTTTAGGTCGGGCCGTGGACCAATATATACATGTAATAGGTAGCAGAGCAAGCAAGTAGGTAGGCAGGCAAGCTGTTAGCAGCAAGAGCGAACCTTGTATGATTTTCACGCAAAATATGTCTTCAGCGAACCCCATGTTTGTGTGTGGTCCTGAGCTGCTCCGAGCGATGAGTGATGAGCCCGCTGAGGGGCTAGAATCCCGCTGTTGATTGGATGCAGCTATGGTGAGACCTGCCAGCTACAGGGACGCTGCCCTCTGCATGGGATGAAGCATTCACAGCCAAACCATTCAGCATTCCAGGCAGCGGCTTATTTCAACCATACCTCACGCCCGTATTTTTGTGTAACAAGGTTCTTCTTGCACATTTCGATCGCTTCCGCTTCCGCGGTAGATGCAGCAAATGAAGATCAGGAGCATGTTTGTAAATAGGACGAAGAGGTTCATTGACACGGCCGTGCCGCAGCGTCGGTGGAAGATTCCGGCGAGGATGACAAATATGACAATGATCGCGAGCTGTATGGCCAGGGCGACTATAACCAGATGCTTTTCCATGTCTTGTTGGCGTTGGGACGAGGTCGGATTGGGCGCGAGAGCAACTCTCAGTGCATTTAGAAGCTCCATGCTGGAGGGGCTAGATGTAAGGTATGGTGCGTAGTAGAACACCCGACCAAGACGAGAGGGCTTCGTGATATATGTCAGCATCAATGGGTAGGTAGGTAAGCATCGCGGTACAAGGAGGGATACTGACGGACAAAAGGCAAGTCACCACCTGGCTGACGATGTAAATGATCAAATTTCTGATGGTGTACATGTAGTTGAATGATGATGCATACTCCCGCAAGGCATATCCGACAACGAAAAGCACAGCGCAGACCGGGCAAAGTCCTATTAGTGAGAAGCGTGGGTCACGGCTGCGGGGGGGTTCAAAATCGGGGCTTCAGCTGCGAGTAGATCAATTTGATTTGTTGGCACTGCTAAATATGACCAATAGCTGATATGGCAAAAGAGATGGGACGCGTTATCTTTCCATCGAAAGGAAACATTAACCTGGGGAACTGAAAACCGGCCTCTGAGGCTGTGCAGCAGCCGCGTAGGCGATCACCTTTGCTCAGGGACGAATCAGGGGAAGCTCAGCATTAACCACGATGGCTCAGGGGAAGCTCGGCCTTTGCTCAGTGTCTCGGGATTTCCAGCTCGGGAGCCCCATCCATTGTTTGTGACACCATGTCCGCGATCAAACCTGCCTGGCGATGTCCTATTGCGGAGCTGATGTGGCGCAATTCCTGTATCGCCTGACGTCGGATGCCAGAGCTGTTTAGCGTCTCTTCAGCCACTACAGTCAGTGGCCATATCAGACCCATGATCACTGGGAAGAATATCAGCCTGGTGACGAGGCTCAACAGATAAGAGTGGCTGGTGCTTACAAGGCGAATTATCGTAGCATGTAGCAGACATGCAAATCTCGGCTGACAGCTCGTGGACCAAGGTGATGTGGGACTCTAGATTGCTTGGCTCGCAATGGCGCACGATAAGCTGCCGAACGAGAATCCTCAGAGTTCGATAGTTGTTCCATGTCTGCGCTGCCCAGACGCTGTTGTAGACGTGACATAGGTTGCTGCCGAAGTGTGCCCTGGTCGATGCAGTCCCATCAGTGACGATGTACTTCCAGCTGTCCGGGATGTTGACAGCCCATGCCGCCAGGTCTTGGTCCATGCTCATCGCCACGTCAAATATAGCCGTGTCATGCACCTCTCCTGTTTTTGCTGCTGCTCGAAGGTGTGATAGACGAAAACTCAACTGTCCTAACGGAGATGGTGAGTCTTGGTTGCCGTTAGCCCACCCTGCTGCTGCGTTGGCGGCCAAGTTTTGATGCATTTGAACGATGTCATCTGGAGCCGCCGTAACTCGCTGCATGCAGCTGTAGAGCTACTTGTATCAGCCGTGGAAGTCTCCCGTTTTTTTCTCTCTCCGTGTTAACACCTACACACTGCGAGCGTAACAATGCGAAGAGATATCTCGTGAATGGTGACTCGGGCCTACATTGTCCTTGAAGCTGGAAGAGGGCAGTAGCCCCTCGGATGTGGGCATCCCAAGAAGTGTAGCAATCCCAGCTTTCAAAGGAGATAAACTGCCAAGAGTTAGAGCGAGAGAGTAAGTTTAATTCTACCCTTGGTGCCAGGGTGTGTGTGTTGGTACCTCGTAAAGCCCCAACAGCAGGATGGTCATCAAAGTCGTGTCCGCAACTGCCCCGACCGGGCTGGAGAGGGCCCTGGTCGTTGCGGCCAGCGCGCGGCCATAGTTGTCTCTGGCCCGAGCCGCAATGTCCGGTGCGTATCGAGTGTTAGATATGGCTGACATGCCGATGGCCTCAATTATCGTGGACACGGGTTCGCTCCGCTCGGCATAGACCCCGGCGACCCAAGAGTAAAATCCTGAAGAAAGTGGAGGCCCACCGTACGAAAAATTGGTAAAGTAAAAGTTGGCTGCAGTTTGGCCAAGCGGCAGGGAAAGCGGCTGCCGCAACACCAGGGGAAGAAAGCACTGGGGGTTCCCACGAGCGGTGACGGAGCCGGAGCCAATAACTCGCGACTCCGATTCCGGTCCGCACGGCGGTATCCCAGCCGACTGGAGGGCTTGGGATCTCTCCGCGACACGCCCGGACTCATCCCGAAAGAGAATATCGGCCAGGTCACGAAAGCCAGGGCAATGCACCCTCAGTTTTTCGCATCTCAGGCAGGCTGGCTTTCGCTCGTCGCACTGGCTCAGGAGACAGGATTAGCGGTGGAAAGGGAGGGGGCCTACTGGACAGAGCAGTTGCGACCACGCAAAGATAAGATATTTACCTCACCTTTACCTTGCGCTGACGGCAGCGTTGACACCCCTTGCTGAGAGTCCCATAATATACCATTGCCAAAAATGATTGATGGGTGAGGAACTTTGGATGCCCAGGAACGTTGGAGTCTGCCTGGCTAATGTCGGTGAGGGTCGGATCGGGATGGCCCCCCCCTTTTTTTTCCGGCGCTATGCCCGATACAGGGGAAGACTGCGACCACCGCCACGGCAAATGCATGGTCCCGGCGATTCAGACCCCAATCACGCACCCGAGCCTCGCGGGACCGAGCCCAGAGGGCTGTTGATAAATAAGGTCGGCACGCTCTGTTTTCCGACGCATTTCATGCCACCCACCCAAGAAGAGTTAACGTCAACAGCCTCCCCAAGCTTAACAGTTTCTTGACTCGTCCCTTACCATGGCCCCCGAAAAAACCTTCCGCGCCTTCAGCCAGGACCAAGGCGCCATGTACGCCCAAGCGCGGCTGAAATACCATCCCCAACTGTACCAACGACTCCTCTCGCACCACGGCGCCACAGGCGGCGACTTCGACACCGTCCTCGACGTCGGCTGCGGGCCCGGCACCGCCATCTCGTCCATCCACACGCAATTCCAGCACGCCATCGGCGTCGACCCCTCCCCGGGCATGATCCAGGCGGCGCAGTCCCTGTTCGGCGACAGCAACACCTCTACTATCCGGTTCGTCGCCTCCACAGCCGAGGACCTCGCCTCCATCCCAGACGGGTCCGTCGATCTGATCATCGCCGCCAACGCCGCGCACTGGTTCGACATGGCGCGCTTCTGGGCCCGCGCGGCGCAGGTGGTCAAGCCGGCCGGCACGGTGGCGATGTGGGGGGGTGGGCCGGTGACGGTGGGGTCGCGGGTGCGCGGGCGGGCGGGGGTGCAGGCGGCGATTGACCGGCTGGAAGCGCGGGTGGCTGAGTTCTACGAGCCGGGGAACCAGCTGGTGCGGGGTTTGTATGCGGACCTGGCGCTTCCATGGACGCTAGCGGAGCCAGTGGCTGGGTTCGAGCGGGCGTCATTCGTGCGCTGGGAGTGGGGCACGGACACGGAGGGGGCGTTTCCGGCGGCGGAGATGTATGAGAGGCATGTGGAGGTGGATTTGGAGAGTTTGGGCAAGATTATGGATACAGCGAGTCCGGTGATTCGGTGGAGGGAGGCGCACCCTGACGCCGTCGGCACCGAGACG
>Ga0247760_1000666_pt1 | contig 36212 bp, 35 predicted proteins | sample UWRJL171409R4_FD_179936 | JGI IMG/M metagenome (GOLD analysis project Ga0247760, IMG submission 179936) | Plant litter microbial communities from Arlington Agricultural Research Station in Wisconsin, United States - UWRJ-L171-409R-4 | ecosystem: Environmental > Terrestrial > Plant litter >... | reverse complement strand
TATCGGCCAGATTCTCGGCCCGCGCGGTCGCAGTCTTGTCGACATGGCGAACAAGTCCGGTGCAACGATTGTGTTGCGGGGTAGAGGCTCTGTTAAGGAGGGTCGCGGCCGAGGCAGAGACAGGGACAGGGGCCACAGCGACAGGTTAAATGAGAGTATGAACGAGCCGCTGCACTGTCTGATCACTGCAGATAACCAACGTAAAGTCGACCAGGCCAAGTCGCTGTTACAAGACACCATCGAGATGGCTACCACCACCCCGGAGCACGAGAACAGCCGGAAGCGAGAACAACTCCGGGCTCTTGCCGTCGTCAACGGCACGTTCAGAGATGATGAAGGTTACCGTGGAACGGGCGATGGTGAATACCGGTTCAACATTGTCTGTCGCGTCTGTGGTGGTAATGGGCATATTGCGCGTGACTGTGTGGATAGAAAGGGGAAGTTGAACGGGGCTAGGGCGGAGAAGACGCCTCCGTGGAGGAAGACGAGGAGGATTAAGGAGGATGGGGACGTGATGGACATGATGTACTCAAGCTTTCTGTCTGAGGTATGTCCTCAGCGGTGAGCGGTGACATCGGTGAGCGCTTGTTGTGTTTTATGGAGATGAGAGGGGTGGTACTGACTATTTTCATTGATAGATGTCTACCTGTAGGTACCTAGATATGTTTCGGGTAATGAAGAAGATGATGAGAGACCTTGACTGCATTGTGGGCGTCCTTGGCTGCGTTGCAGTAGGCATCTCAAGAACGCGATTGGGCCTATGGTATAAAATCCTAAGTCTTGGCTGCAGTTGTGTTATGTGTGGGACCATAGTGCAAGGTGACATTCTCTAGAGAAAGAAAGCTGGGTTTATATCAAATTGACCCACTCGATGTCGCGCCCCTCTCGCGTGACCTCCCCATCCATGATCTCGTGGACATATGCTTGCCCAACAAGCTGATGAAACGTGCCGCCATCCTTCTTCACCGCTTGCTGCAGTATAAAAGGCATCTTCTTTTTAAGGAGTACGGAGAATACATCATCAACTATAATATCTGTGTCTCTAACCTTAATCTTTCTGCTGTCGGTCATGAAAAACCGCTTGCCTTGTGAGTTCGATAAGGAGATAACTTCTCGCCCCGATGTCGAACCGGGTTCCCACTCTTTCCTAGATCCCAGTTCGTCGGCTTCTACCGCGCGCTTTCTCCTAAAACCGGAACCATTTGTTACTGCATCTTCGAAAGTCACAAGATCACATATCATCAGTCACCAGAAGGGTTCGTCGTAACCCTGTTCGTAGGGGCAGTGGGGGCTTTCAGCCATCATATTCTTCCACTCGGCTACGGCATCCATCTCGCCCCGACTTTCAAAGTGCCCACCGACCCCAAAAATCCGATCCAACATATATCCCCGCAGAGAAAGAACTGAATTAGAAGATGTGTCCTCTATCGTAGCGAGCACCCCACCAGCCGCATCGTACTTGTAGTAAATTTCCAACCAGTTCGCCGAATCCTCGAAATCCCCAATCGCTTCTGCACACCAGTCAGAAACCCATGTTGGTAGCCCATAGCGCCGGTTTTTTTCTTGTATTCTTCTTAGAAAACAGAGTTCGCGAGATTCGACAATACATTGACGTACTGAGTCAATGATGACCTCGTCGCATGATAAGGAGTAGTCGGCGGTAATGGTGGCGCCGAGGCCCAAGAGGGCGAACACACGATCTCTGGGATCTGACGCCTCTCTGTACCTAAACATATGGAGACTATTTGCGAAAAGCGTAGATGCGACGTGAACATCCTTACACTCTCTCACGTACGCCATCGGGTATATTGTGCGCCAAAGGATGTGTAACAATTCTTCAAGTCTGTTGCCACAGCAATGTCGCGTGTAAAGTTTTTCGTAGTTGTTTGAAGTCTGGAGCAGGTATTTTAACGGAATCTGCATTGTGCCGCACGTGAGGATAGGTCGTTTTGGTAACACAGACTCCTGTACCATCCATATTCGCGTCCACCAAGGCAGCTTTAGGAGGCTCTTCACAGCGCTCACCTCCTCTGGCGTTGTAGATTGGACTCTTCTCTGTGGTTTACCGCATCCGTCGGGGTCGTCCCCAGCCAGTCGCCTCAAAACTCGGAAGGCCATGACAACCCCCCCCTCAGTCATCTTCGCCAGACAGCCTATATACTTGTGTGGTCTGCTCAGCTAAACTGGCTGTGCCAGTTCAGCTTCGATCAGCTCCATTCAGCTCTGATCAGCTTTGCTTAGCTCCGACCAGCCGTTTTCCACCACACTCCGTCCGGTGGTGTTCTGGTCCCTGGCCAGAACCCCCCCTTCTTTCTAACAGGGTTTCCAGGTTCTCCAGGATCCACCCCGTGACCGGCAACGCCGCGGCGCCACTGTGCAGGCGCCCCAAGTCAATATTTTGCGATTGTGAGTAGTTAGGGACTGGAATACCAGGAAGGTAGTCTACTCTAACCAAGGCTCCATTTTCACGTCGCATTTACCCTTAGTATGATTGAAATATTCCGTAAAATGAGATTATTATGAACATCTATATTATTATCATTAAAGCCATTCTCCTTAGTATATTTCCGTCTCTTCTCTATCGTTTTTTTCTTACCCATTTTCCAAATTAGCTGTCACTGAGTTAAGATGGGAGGACTAATTACGAAAGTAATCGTTAAGTGGTTACATTGACTGAACCTTGCAGAAGGATTCTTCCTTCTGCTAACTGGTTCTCGACGTGATTATATAAAGGAGTTGGGGGCGATTCCGGAGCGAATCCCCAGCCTTCACGTCATCCTGTGATTTAGCGTCGGCCGCGCGAAGTCAAACCAATCTTCCAAACCTAATTCTCCCACCTAGTCGTTCCTGCCTGGATTCTAACTAGCGCTCCGGATCGTGACATTATCTTAGCTTAATGGTGAGATTTATTTAGTTTCGTAAATGAGGAAGACGGGGATGGAGACCTAATGGGGATATAAACTGGGTTTTTATATAATTTTGGAGAGAAGGGAAGAGGAGCGAAAAGGGGGTGGGTGGTGATTCCAGTTTTGGACCACCCGTGTCCCAAACCTGGGACCTCGCGAAAAGCTGCCATTTGAACTGCAGAGTACTACCTACCCATCTAAACCATATTTATTGATTTCTTTGATCATTTCCTGAGCAGCGCCTGAGCAAGGTGGCGAAGGGGGTGCGGGTGACTGGGGGTTGGTAAGGGCAACTTTAGGGTAAAACAACAGCTCTATGTTTTACCCTAAAGTTGCCGTCAGCAATTTCCATGTTCGTGCGTGAACCTGAGCCGCTCATGAGCTAAGGTGAGCTATGGGTGAGCCTAGCCTACATAGCTGTGTGGCCTAATTTTGGACCCTGGATTAAAGTTGCAATACAGAGATTCCGGTGCGTTCCTCAGTTTATACTAATTATACCCTATAGGGTGTAGCTACGCTAGAGTCGTAAAATAGGATTTTATTAATATGTGTTGTTTACCAACTATAGGGAAGATCGAAGAATAACCTAGGTGTATAAACTTTGTACTGCCTAGCTCCCTAACCCTATTACACTATATTGTAACCCAGGTTCCTGAAAACATTATGGCGATATGTAGTAGATTGTGAAAGGTAGAGGAGCTACGAGCAGTAAGTGTTGTTCCCCACAAAAACAGGGTGGTGGTGAGGATTCCCTGCTACAATAGTAATGCCTATTGGCCACTAATTCGACATAGCTTCTGGCTCCTATTCTTATTCTTGGGTCCTCCTAGCACAAAAATCTGTGAGGCCCTACCCGTCTGCGACTGGAAGAACCGTGATGGAGTAGTTGGCGAATGGGAATAGGCACCGGCCCGGAACAAGGACCTCCTCCGCTTGTTTACGTCCACGATATCTTCACCGTCCAGAGTCACCTCCATCTTATGACCTAGTCCCTAAGCAATAGTATGTAGTATTCTGGGGGACATCTCGGCTTTCAATACGCCAGCTAGAAACCTCTCCACTTGTTCCTCCGCTGATATCTCCTCGCCCTCTAGCATTCCATTCACGACCTGGAAATCAGAATCCAGCCAGCCGTTGTTACTGGTCCAGTTCCACGTCCGTCACTATCATATGTGGTTGCTATTGTAACTGCCAACAACCGGCTGAAGTTCCAAAATCGCAGTTCCGCAAGTGGTGTCTCGAACGCTGTCAAATATAGTAACCGCCCGCAATAATGCACGATACGGTGATCACCAAGCGAGTATGGTATCCCGAGACTCTTGAAAGCGCTTGGCTTTGGACAAGACAGCTGGCATTCCACATCAGGTTCATAACCCCAAACACACAATCGCATCGCAACGGACGGCTCAGAACTCGCCGCAGCCTATCCAAGATGTCAGATGGTGGCGCGCCCCTGCCTGTGGGCAACTCTACCTACTGTGGCCAGTACACCTTCGGCCAATCTGGACTCAGCCGGGACTCCTCCGGTAACTTTTCCGGCTTCTGCTAACAGCAATGGGATTGGCAGTGCTGATAAAGGCATGTCTGAGATGCCAGAATCAGTGACGTCGAGCGGTCAACCGAATGGCTCGTCACTCACGGTCTCGGCCCCGACCCCGGCCTTGCCTATGACTCAAGCCAACACACCTCCGGATGACCCGCTGTCAGTACCAGTCAGCAGAAATGCAGAGAATCGCACTATCCAAACTTAATACATGGATGGCATCTTGAGATCATCCAGTTCATCCCCGGCCGATCCCCAGATGCCCCACTGGCTACTGAAAACATTGATGACAACATAGACGGCGGCTCGAAACAACTAGGCACTGATAATGCCGACGATCCCGACGAGGACTCGGCACAGACCTTAGCACAAAATTCGGGACGGGAATCAGGACGTGAGGGGACGGAAGTACCGACACACCGCCGCGAGAAATCCTGCTAATAGAACGAATGAGGAAACTGAGTCTCCATCTAATGACGCTGCCGGCGATTCAGACAGCAGCGATCAAAATGGCGATGGCGAGCAGCACATTGAAGTATACAAGTTGAGGACGTGTTCATCCTGGCCCGGGCAGGTTGATTGAACGACACAGCCGAGCAGTACCCAGCCCAGGTCAACGCCTTCTTGCGAGGCATCGACCCTCAACCGAGGCCTCTGGATCCAGAAAGTGCTCCAGACATAGGTAGGCAGTGCTCTGACTATTCACTATACTGTTCAGTTCGAACTCACAGCCTTGTGCTCTCGTGCAGGGCGGGTGTACAATCTCCGACGGGAGAAGGTGCTTTTTCGGGTCATAGACCATCTGCTGCATAACTGATTGGTCCAGTTGCTCGGGAGAGTAGTGAAGTTGGCCGCTCCCGCACATGCCGAGTTGAGCCACATCATCCGGATTGCTCTCTCCGAGGGTGCTTCACATGAAGAACGTGCGCCGAGACGACGACACGCCTCCTGGAAATCAAGGGACCAGCCCGGTGTCAGTGATGGATAGACTGCTTCCCAAGCCTCATACCTCTCCACAGGCATCGTACTGGGCGAAACCGCTTTGAAAGAAGTCAGACATGTCGCCGGTGCTATTAAATCCGCCAGATGTTTCGCCGAAGGCCTCTCCAGTAATAACACGCCGTCCCCGCCCCCGACACAATCCGGTGGTAAATACCGACCAAAGATGTTGAGCTTCGCAAAGCGCTTCTGGTCGACTGCTGCGTCTTCGAGCATGTTGTGCAGGTACCTGCACCCCTCCATGCCTCGGTATATGTCGCTCCAGGACTTGGAAGAAACGTCGTCTCCTGCGTGCACCAGTTTCCAGTCGGCATTGGTGAAGTTGGCCGGCGGCGGCCCAGCGATGAGGTTGTTGGAGTGGGCGTCGAGTGGCACAGCTTCGAGTGGAGTGTTGTGACCTGTTGAAAACCTCTGAGAAAGGTGGACCTCCAAGCGAGCGGAATGACCTGGCGGTGTGCCAAGTTTAGGGATCGTTGCATTGAAGCTAGCCAAAGCCACAACCCGTTTCAACTTCAGGTCATCCTGCGCCTCTAATCTTATCTCCTTCGTCCCCCCCTGCAGTATCTATTGTTTTAAACTGCCAGTTGCGCATTAAATCCCCCTGCCTTTCCCTTTCCCTCTTCAGCCACCTGGACACCAGTGGACATAGCGTCAGTGGCTGCCTGTGTCGGCAGGCAATGGAATAAGCCGCCTACAGCGGTTTATATTGGAAATTCGGCCAACGGAAATCCGAAAAGAGGGGTAAATACGGTGAGAAATGGCCAAATGGATCGCCAGGGCTCGGTTCAGAGTAATCAAGCAACGGTTTCTACGTGTTTTTGTACTCGTTTTGGCCTGTTTTGATTGCGTAATTGGCCGTTTGAGAGCGCCAGCCTGGCAGCCTGGGCGATCCATAAAACCGCCGCGATCTGATTGGCTGTAACATCGACGGCCTGCATTGGAGCCTGCTGCTGCCTAATCTCATACAGTTATATATAGAAAGGAACCTTCGCTTTTCGTCAAATGGAGTTCAATACGCACAAGAAACCACTAGCATCAAGGCCGACTCCATTAGATCACCATTAAAACAGTGCAATCCATACCGGAGGGTTCCCTGTTTCCACGCGATCGAGATGTCGTAGGTTGATCTTGCAGAGAGAACTTGCCTAGGTACTGACTATTCTACCTTCCCTTTCCATAGGGGACCCAGGAAACGGAGAATGCCGCTAGTGCCCGAGCCATTCGATAATCTGAGCATATCGAGGCAGGCGGTTTTCTTTCGTAGTGACTCGACTATGGCCAAGACATGGGCCCGATTTTGCCCAAACCTCAATATTCCACAATACAGGGAGCCTCTGAGTGAAGAGAAGAAAACGGAGCTCGATCAAAGGGCAACTAAGCTGTTCAAGAGAGCGATCAGTAATCAGCTTGGACAGTCTTCCGAATTCGGCTGGGAAGTGTGCGCCTGGCACGACGTCTTCGGTCTGATTATGGATGATGAAAGCCTTAGGATGTCCGTACATCTGCGATTCCCGCAGTTTTTCTAGACCTATGACAGCTGACACATAGTTTCTTCAGGGACAAGAGGCCATATGAGTACGTGGAAAAGGATGATAGTGGACGAAGCACCGTGAAAACGCGAATTCCAGACTGCACGCTAGGTCTTAGAACATATGACGACTTCTACCTTAAACGCGGGTATCTCTGTAGTGTTCCTGACTGCAAAGAGGACCATAGCACCAAACAACCCGACAAGAGGCTTTCAGAGGACCGGCTAAATGATATGATGCACAATCCCGAGTGTGCTCTAGTTGTTGATAGTGTATGGGGGAAAACTGATCTCGTATTCCCGTTTGCGGTTTACGAGGCAAAAAAACGAGCCTCGAGCTATGAAGCCGCCGAGAGTCAGATCTATCACGCTTGCCGGACTTATCTCGCCATGTTGGACGACTTAGCTCGCAATCCAAACAACGTGGCCGAATATCAGACTGCAGACAGCTCTAAGTACCAACTCTTCGCATTCACATCTTGCGGTTCCTATTGGGAGATTTATGTAGCTTGGAAGTTCCTAGACGACTGTGTAAGTCTAAGTAGTCATCTCAGTCTCTCATCAACGGATTCTCTCTGCTAATATTTATGGCAGTTTGTCGAGACGATATGGGAAGGGGACGTCAAAGAGTTCAGCCGCGCATTCGATTTGATCTGCATAATCGACCAGATACACGAATACGCTGTCAAGAATCATCGCGAATTTGTCATGAAGCATTTAGAGGCATGGCATACCCGGCATGAAAAGTCTCAGGACGCAAAAGAACACTTTCTCAGTGCACTCTTTACAGCAGACGACACAACCGAGGATATGGAACTAAGCGACTCTGACGAAGCAGACTGGGAATTAGACTCAAGTAGCGGGGACTCTGACAGCTCCAGCATTTTTTCCCCCTCCGGAGACCTTATCAGGCAACTGGCACTCGATATGTCGGGGCATCCTAAGTGGTTCAAACTTAAAGAAGAGTCGAAGATAACCAGACAAGACAAAGCACGGCAGACACGAGAACGCAACAAAAGGCTTCGTGAGCGAGCTCACCGACAAGACTTTGGGGGTATATCACTACGAGGTCAAGGCCGCCCACCGAAATCACAAGTGGCGAAGGACGAAACACCAAAACCTCGGCGCGGCCGGCCACCGAGGGCAAGCAGCACTGCTACGAGAGTAGCGAAAACTGCTCCCCCCATCGCCCGCAGGTCCACACGAACACGAAAAGTTACGCAGAAACAGACTTAAACCCTATCCTGGAGGCTTAGTGTTTCAAAGTTTGCAGGGGTGTCTTTTTTCTTCTTCTCCTTTTCCCCTTTTCCCCCCTTTTTTCCTTTTTTATATATTTTTGTTGCAGTGGTTGTATCTGCCCAGCAAGAAGTGCGCCCTGTAGGCATAGGAGTATATGCCACTATCATACATCATTTCTTATCGAATGACTCATTTCCTTAGTTAGGGAGGACTGCTAGCCCGTTAATTTCATTTACAATATAACGTTTAAATGTGCATTTAATTAAGTCTGCGAGTATGTAGGTACTTGCAATACTATTGGGCTTCTCATATGCCACCCTCTGACTAGAGCGAACTAAGAAAAGATGTCTGGGGGCAATAGCTTATGAAAGAGAGCGAAGGTACGGATTTTTGATTTGCCTTATGACGTTCAACTACTTAATTATAGATCTAGATGTGTCAGAAAGAAAGAGGTTCAGGGGCCCTGGGCTTCCAGTCCGGAGCTGACTGGATGCCTGGCACTGCCTGAATGTTAGTGAGCCTCACCCACGGAGATTGACGAAGCTGAATCCTACAGAGTGGTCTATAAAGAAGGAGGTTCTGGCTGAAAGCCAGAGCTGCAAGGACAAGCAATTCTGGAAGGAACGGGAGCAATACAATCAAGCAGTTGCAACCCCCATCATTTCCACCCAATCCAGAGTGCAGTGTTTCTGACACGAGAAGATCAGACCCTAGGGGGGGCTGGGTGGTCCCAGTTTTGGGACACAGGTTGTCTAACACCGCTCCCTCTCGAAAACTTGCCGTCTGAATTTCCAGACTTCCGCCAAGTTACAGAGTACTGCCTACTCGCCTAAACCACGTTTAGTGGTTTCCCTGATCATGTCCTGAGTAGCGCCTGAGCAGTGCCTGAGTAAGGTGGCAAGGTGGTGTGGGTGACTGGGGGTTGGTAAGGGCAACTTTAGGGTAAAACAACAAAGAAAGCGAGGCTCTGGGCAGTGCAACGCCAAGCCATTGTTGCCTGGATGCACCGTGCGGGGTTCCGTCTCCACATCCTGTGCAAGGGAATGGGGGTTAGGGGTATCTGATGCCCCCTTTCGAGGCTCAAATTGCAGTGATCGCCATCCGCACTGTGAAAGCCGTCATTGGACATGCTACCACAGTGCATGATACAGTGACTACGACGCGGCTCGAAACACACTGGCTTTACCATATTGCAGGTTCATAACTCTCTTCTGTAGGTAGCTAACCGAGTATCATTCTAACCACATCCAGTACTGAATCTACAGTAGGTCAATAAGCCATTAAACAACGGTTTAGATTATAAGCTAACAACGGACCGTATGAGCGGCTTGTTGACCTGGGGGTTATTTGGCACTGTCATCATTTTGGTTTAAGGACCGGGAGGAGCTAACTTGCCTCAGAGACTAATTAATGTATACAAAAGGAACAGTTATTGTACCAGGGACAATCCTCGAAGTTACCTCCTTGCTGGCAGCTCGGCGATATAATGCGATCCGCCGCTCTGCGAGTTTTCACAGGATTCCACTGTAGCAGCCGGCGCCTCCACGCTGTGGTCATAAGTGCATGAGGCTCCCTTCGGACAACGCCCATACTCGCTAAGATCCCGACAGGCAGCTCTTCTGGGATGTTTGAATCGGCAGGCTCCATTGTATCCGCCAGGACATTGGAATCTCAACTTGCACCAGCCCTGGCTGCCTATGCTGTTGCTGTTTCCGACAGTGGATTGAACTTTCCCAAGTCAGCAGCAGGACTATGAACATGGGCTTCAAAGTGAGAGGGAAGCAGGCTAGCCTACCTTGGACAACGATCGAGCCCCCAGGCTGTTGCGCCGGCCAAGCCGTTGTTCTCGTCCCCGGTCCCCGCCAGGCCGTTTGTCTCGGAGGAGCTGCACTCCTAGAATCCCACTCGGATGGTTGCTGCGACGACTGCGACCCGCTGGTACTAGAGGCATCAGTCACGTAGCTGCTGAGCGAGCTGAACGAGCTCTCATTTGACGTGTGCGAAAGTGGGAAAATTGGTTGCTCGCGCGGCCATGGATGGGCCTTGTCGCACCCCACCATCGGACACGACGGGCCCTTTGGACAAAGGGCTGACTTGGGATGCCACTTTTCGCAGTTTCTCAGACCGCAGTTCTTGCCGTCGACGCAGGTTAGGGCGTGGGGGTGCAGGTAGATCAGGTGGCAGCGTGGTGTTCGACATCCCGGTCCGTTGGGACACATCTCCGACGGGGCCGGCTTCTGGTTCCGGGGGGCAGAGGAAATACCGGGGGCTGGGGGCGTTGGGGTGTGTTGATGAGGGTAAGGGGAATATTGCATTCCACTGATGGAGACGATCGTCTTGGTCTCGAATGAAGGCGTTTCGACTCCGCGATCACGAATGGGTTGCTGCTGGTTCGCCGAGCTCACAACAGCCGACCGTCGCAACTCCTGCACGAGCTCACGCAACCTCGCCGTGTCTTGGCGGAGGGACGCTGCTTGCTGCTCAAACTGTTTTTCGTCTAGCCTCCAACGGATGCTGTCTGTGACTCCTAGTTTGGCGCTGCGGCCGTACTTTCGGCGAATGTCGAGCATAGTTGCGAGCGCATCGCGGCATGGCCGAAGGTTCGCAGTTAGGGAGGATTCGAAGTTGGCTTGGCTGTTTGGGTGATTGGTGTTGCGGGCGGAGTGGAATTGCTGGTAGGATCTGAGTTCCGAAATCAGATCGATGGCAGCGCGCTGGCCTGGCGAGAAAACGGCGGGAGCGCGCGAGAACTCGTCGGCGACGTTCTGCGCAAGGGAAAGGACGCTTGTAGCGTCGCTTCCGAAGGCCATCGGCTGCATCGGTTGGTCGAATATTGCGGCCTCCGTATCACAACCACCCGGTACTACGTCGCCAGTTTTGAGCCGTGAAAAAGGGATGTTGTGACAATGGCGAGATGCTCGGGTTTTGCGCTGAAAACTCCAAGCGCGGGGCCCGAGGGCCGCATAACCCATTCGAGCATGCAGGGGTTAGTCTAGTCCTGTTCGGGATCTGTGCAGAATATTGAAACATTTGCTTAGCGTGGCCCCCAGGCTAAGCCAATACTTAGAGCCGAGTGCCGGCTTGGATTGGCTTATTCTGAGGGGGCTTGGACTATCGGTAGGACGGCACGATTACCTATCCGTTCATCGACTTGCACTTCTCAAGTATTAATTAGGGTCCGTACACAGTACACAGAGGCAGCGGCCTTACTTATGTAGCGCCTTCAACATATCACCCCGTGAACGGGTGGAAAACGCACTTTTGCAGAGGTTCATTTCTAACTGCCCGCCATTAGTGCCTTCCTCGGCATCTTTCCAAAACTTTAATACCTATCCGATTGAAATGAGACTCCCCGGACCCATCGACGACAATCCCCTGACGGTCATAACAGGCAGTATCATGACGGGCAGTATCTGCTTTCTTGATTTCCTGACTGCAAAATGCCAGTCAGCCGCGTGACTGAGCCGGAAAACATGAACCACTAGCACGGTGATGTGAAATTTGGAGTTGCCCGCGGTGGCAGTTGCGAGAACTACCCCTACCCAACCGATTCGTCCTATCCTAGGCGATCAGAAAGCGAGATAGCAACTCCACGTGACTACCTAGGAGACCACACCTCGACATCAGACTAGTTGAGGCGTTTCTATTCGAGTCGGATGCATACCTGGCGCTACAAGCGCGCGTGGAGTCGTTCGTGCGGGCCCAGAGCACTCTTGGTTTCGCTGGTCCCGGGTACGGAGAATCTATGCGGCTGTTTCTGCGACTCGCCGCGGCAAAGCTTGGGATGACAAGAGTACCATTCACTTGTGTAAGTCATTCCTGCTATGGCATCCTTTGCCCCATATCCCCGTCTAATGTACCTCACTGACATGACGCAAAATACCAGAACCACTGCTCCCTCCCCATCTACGACGACTACCGCGAACTGAGCCCCGGAGGTATCGAACGTCTGAAATCCCTGTTCAAAGCGTATTCTCACCAGCCACACGCCGCCCCTGTCACAGGACACTCCGACTTCCCCCGTCTCCGAGAAGCCCTCTCAGGCCTCACATCCCTCTTCCGAAAGTCCCCCGATACCCCCACCTCCCTCCCAGTCCACCAACCCACCAACCCATACGAAGCCCGAGTCCACTCCCACCACCACTAACAGCACCCCATCTACTAACCCCTCCCGCTCACACCACACTTCCTCCTCCTCTGCCTCCCCTCCATGTGCTGGGGCACCAACTCCACCAATCTGACGCGTTGAGCAGCTTGTGAGTATGGGGAATATGCTAAGTGTTGCCGCGGCGGTGATATATTCATTGTACCTGCTGATCCTCCTAGTTCCGGGCTCCCGTGGCCCAGTGGGTACGGATGCCAGAGATCCGAGTCAACGTCAAACCCGTGCATCGACAAGTGCATCAAGAATACACCCCATTCCTTTCCTGTCGTCGTGTATGGCTTCCCTCCGTGCCTGAGAAGGATGTGGGCCAACTCGTAAAGGTAGGATACTGATGGTGGATGTACTGACGTGGAGTGAATGATGTGATCCAGAGGAGACAATTTCTTAGGGCCATATGTCAGCGCGTTTGGGCTCGCCCCACGAGCCAAAAGACGAGCTGCAATGACAGGAGTCGCCAGATGAATCATCGTACCTAAGTAATATGACTCGCTTGGCGATGTTTTCCAACGAATCATGACGTCGATTTTCTTGAGGCGGTCCAGAACTAAGAGTGCGACTCTAGCATAACAAGGGTCTGGGCGGTCCTGCTTGATGTTATGATCCTTGGAGAGGAACATCCCTCCCAACAGTGACTCTAAATCACTGTATCCGTTGGGTTCAACTACCCAACCCTTAGAGGCAAGACTTTCTGCCACTTTAAAGACCACTTCTGGCGGCAGATCACACTGCATCCCACATACCAAACTGTTCAGAAGTCGGTCCCCAGAAATTTGCACGCATCCTGGGTTATGTTTGTATGCGTCCTCAAGAAGAAGTAAGAGACCGCTTTTGACAGCAAAGGACGCGGGGTCTGTGATACCGTATCTGGGCTCGACGGATTTCAAACGCTTGTGTAAATGGTCGTACTGGCTCGTGCCGGTGGTATGCTCAGCTTGGCGCATATGCCAGAGTAGTCGTTCAGGGGCCTGTTGTTTCGCAGGGGCTGAATCGTCATCTCGCAGAGCTAAAAGATATTTTGAGATGAACGAATGCCCGTTTTCTTCCGTTACTTCGGCTCGGCTCCTTCCAAGTACCAGGTGCCGGAAGCCAGGTGCAATAACGAATTCCTTGACAGTTTGGTGCATTAACTGGACATGCCTCTCTGTCAACCTTAGGTTTTGGTGGAGCATCGCTGGTGAACTTATGAAGATGTCTATTAACCCCCCCGAGACATTCCGCAGGAGCTTTTCAGAACCCTCCTCGCCTTTGGGGGATGCGTTAGGACCCCAGCTGTAGCCGGAAGTGTCGATTACATCGACAAGGTTGGACGCTGAGAAGTTCATATCGGACCTGGCCAAGGTCTCCAAGGCGACGTAGGTTTTCCATCGTAGGTCAGGCGGTATCCGCTCAATTATGGTTGCGTAATAGTCATCGAGCTAATCTGGGAGAGAAGCGAGGGTCTGTATGAGCCGATCGTTGACATCTGCGATACTGGGGTTCTCGTCGGCCACGGCCCTCTGGAGATCCGAAACAACGAACCTCACCCACAGGAAAACCCCACTCGAGCGTGCCACAATGTCTTCTAAGAGTTTATTGAAGTTGCATACTGCCCTCACTTCTTCCGGGATAGTTGTGATACAGCCTGGTTTCCTGCGACGAATCTGGGCACACCAAATTTCCTTTTTCGTACCGCGCCTACGTGACGTCGCTCACCCCGGCTCAGGGCCGGCTCAGGATCGGCTCAGTCTTGCTCAGTCTTTCTCACCCTCTGAACCATTTCTGGAAGGCTGCGCCACAGCATCCACAACCACTTCAACTCTAACCGAGCGAGCCCAAAATTGGTCCCATATATAAAAATGGCTACGCTGGTCCCCGTCTTTAGAAAGCGAATGGTTCTTGTGAGAAAAGTAGGGGTCCCCGGCCATCTAGTTAGCGAAGCGGACTGGATGCCTGGCACTGCCAGAGCGCCAGTGAGCCTGAGCCACCATTGTGACGAAGTCAGAATCCTACAGAGAGGTCTAAAAGCAGAAGGCTCTGGCTGAAAGCCAGAGCCAACAGCACAGAGGCAATTCAATCAAGCAGTCGCAACCCCCTTAATCCCACAGATTTCCAGTGTGCAGTGTTTCTAACAGAACGTGCCCTAACCCTCTTATATCAGACCAGTATGGTTCTTCTTACAAGATAGATTACAGAGCACCAAGCGACGTTTCTGGCACTTATGGTGAATCGAAACAAGAGTGTGCTAAGATGCGTATATGCTGAAAAAGGGAGATAAGTTTTTCGAGTCTCCTACACATCTACGGCTGTTGCTGGGATCTACGGGCCGCCCGGATCTGACAGCGGGCCGATTGGCGATAGCGGCTGCCTCGGCATAACCTTATTGATGAGACTCCGAAAACTGTCTAGTCTCAGATAGAGTTCTTGGAACAAGTGAGAATACATTTATCCGAGTACCTTACCCTTCCCATACCATCATCGATGTGAATCAACTGTGAATCACCCACAATTTAGACAAATAACTCTCCTCTGATTCACTCCTCTGATTCACTCTCCTCTGATTCACTCCCCTCTTCTGATTCACTCTCCTCCTCAGATACACCGTTCTTTGCTCCGTCCTCCTCCAGCACATGACGCAGCATTTCCTCGTCCTCAACTTCCCACTCCCCATAGGCTCTCAGCATCTTACTTGCCGCCATGTGTCCTTGATTTTCCGCCAGCGCGATGGACCTAATAAATTGTCGCCGCCCATCGTCTGTCGTCTTCGCTCCGTGATGAAGGAGCAATTGCATTATGTCGATTCTTCCATGCTCGGCAGCACCTTCGAGGGCGGTCCGACCTTTGCGTGGAGATCCCAGTGCATTTACATCTGCACCAAGTTCTATCAGATGCTTTGCGATTCCGATTTGACCTGTGATGCAAGCAAATTGAAGAGCAGTTGCTCCAGCCTCTCCCGGAGCTGCCGCATTGACGTCGGCTCCTGCTTTTATCAAGATGTGAATGATGTCCAGCTGGCCAGCTTCGACTGCGTGCTGGAGGGGTGTGCGGGCACGAGCCTTGGCATCGACTCGCTCGTAGCCCATTGCATCAACATCCGCGCCCGCGCGGATTAGTGCATTGACGATTTCTAAGCATGAGTTCTGGGTTATTGCATGCAGAAGCTCTCCTTTGACGTTAGCTCTAGCATCGATTAGAGCAAGGACAATTGCCAAGTCGTCGCGCCAGACAGCGTGATGGAGAAGTGTCCATTTCCCATTTAACCCAGGGGCGTTAACATCTGCCCCGAAATCAATCAAGAGCTGGACAATGCCCAACTCCCTTTCTATGGCGGCAATCCACAGTGGAGGGACTCGGGCTTTGGCGTATGTTGCTGGGAATCCGGCCGTTAGGAGATATTGAACCATGGCCGTTCGGTGCTCTTTTGATCGGCAATATATGGCGAGAACAAGGGGCAGTTCTTCCGGAATGCCACTTTTTTCATCCGATGCAAAACCCCACTGCCTCTGGAGGAGTATTAATGCCATAGACACAAGGCCGTTGTATGCTAACACTAGCCAAGTGCTTCGATCTGGCTTGAATCCGCGGTCGATGAGATGAAGGAAAGCGGCTTCGTCGTTCGCAAGGACCGCATATGTGAGTAGAGATCCTCGGACTGCGCCTTTTTCGAGTGCCCGACATGTCACGGTTCCTCTCCATTGTTCATGTTTGTAACCTACAACCAACGAGTCGAGGCTATCTAGATCGATCCTCCAAAACCAGTTTAGTCGTGTCTTATCGCAATCAGCATAAATGTCAAGGTTATATTGACTAAACGGGAGCTTGCATGCGATGGGGCGCGACGAATTGATGTCAAGTAGGTGAACAAGTGAAGTATCCGCTCTCTGCCAAATTGCAATGCCAACCGCTGTCGCCTCGAGAATGCGAAGCGGCATATCATCCGGTCGCTTCTTGAGCAACTGGTAGATGACGGTTGGGTCGTGTTCCCCTTGCACAGCCGCGCATAGGGATCCTGGGGTGTACTGGATCAAGTCGGGATAATCTTGGGAGAGTTTTCCAAACGCCGAACTATCTCGCAGTAGAAGCACTGACTGAAGCACCGGCGATCTCAAGGTTGCGCTGGCTTTCGTTGACGCTCCAAACTGAATGAGAAGCTCAGCCAGCCGCCAATCGCCGCTCCGGAGAGCTTTGGGGAGCTCTGTACCATCCAGATGAGCTCCATTGTGGAGGAGGAACTTGATGCTCTCGAATGTATTTTGGTACTTCTTATCGAGGAAGTCACAACCGAAGAAGTAATGCCGAGACATCAGGTAGGCAATGATGCCATTCCCGTCTTCGGAGTGTTCCCGTGGATCACCACCAGCCTTGACCAAGGCCGATACTAGATCGGGATAATCCTGGAACCATGGACTGATATCAGTGACCAGCCGCATTTCTCCTCCCAGTGGCTTAGCACTATAGTCGAGTAGGTTGATCGCGCAGTCAAGATTCTTGAAAACTAGCGCTAGTCGAAGCGGTGTGAAAAAAGGTAGCGCATGGAATACTTTTTTTACCTCCGAGTCGTATGGGAATAAGCCAATTTTCCTCCCCCAGAAGAAATCCATAGCTGGAGGAAAAGGCCGTGAGTTCGGAAGTGCTTCGTTCGTCGATGCGCCCATCTGCGCAAGAAGCGAAACGATGCTGCTTTTACCCTCCTGACAGGCCAGCATGAGTGGAGAGAGATCGCCTGCCATCGAGTTCAGCGGGCACCCCAGCTCCGCCAGCAGCTTACAGACTTGGACCCTGCCATGATTAACAGCTGCGAGCAATGGCGTAATGCCAATACTATTCGAAGTCGCTATGGTTGTGGGTGAGTGGCTGAACAAGAGGCGGATTACGTCACAGTTGTCGGCCAGAGCTGCTGTGATGAAAACGTCGGCGGTGATGTAGTCGAAAGGAGGATATATCCGGCAGTTGATGGTGGCGTGTGCCTCTAGCAAGTAGTGTAACATGGCGAGCGCGGTTGACTTCCCGCTCAATTCTTCGCCTTCGTCTTGGAACCCCGCGGCACAACTCAGAGCAGTGGCTCGACGTACAAAGCCATTGTTGCACATTATTGTTTGTTGAAGATCCGCGCCTTTTCCAACAAGGAGTTTGAGGAATTCCGCATCTCCGAGATTCGCAGCAGCCAAGCCGAGAATGGACGGATATGGGTGTTGAACTGGATTGTTGACATTCGCTCCCCGAGAGATGAGAAGATGAGCCATCTCCAACTTGTTCTCCTGCCATCGAGGTGGCCTGCAGGAACCAGCTAAGACGATTTCGAGAGGCGCTTGCTTGTGAGAAAACTTGAGATCTGGGTCTGCCCCCTGGTCCAGAAGAAGTCGCAAAAGATCTGGTCTTCGCTGCATTGCGGAGATCTGGAGGGCAGTAAATGCCCCCGGCCCACGCTTAGCGTCTCGAACTGGGCTATTAGGGTCATAGCCACATGATAATAGCCATGTGATTGTTTCAAGCGCTTCCACTGTATCGCTGTTGACAGCAGCACCGAATAGATTCTCCACAAACGCCGAGATGGAGATATCGTTGATGGTGAGTGCGGAGAAATTAAATCGGTGACGCATCAAACCAGACCAGCAAATCACGTTGTTGATGTGTTTCCAGCTTTCCCGGTGGGATGAGCTCGAGTAGAGACAGTTTGATAGTTGATAGATGGTGATTTTCAGGAGCTCATGAAAGACGCTTGGTCTCGGTAGCCCAGCTAGAATAGCGGCTCGTTGGAGGTTCTCGCCTTCGTATAATTCGGGCATGGTGACCCCAATGGCTGAGGCAAGTCGTGACAGTCCGGCGTCTGTGACAGACATTTCAGTCTGTCTCGATATGCGCCGCTGATTAACTGTGTAGCATAGTCTGTCTAGTACGAGACCGGGATCGGCACTGTCAATGCGGCTGGGAGGAGAAGGGATCGAATTGCTCAGTACTGGTTTTTCTGTCAGTCAGACGGCTACCTACTAGAGAGCTCGCCGAAGTCGGAACCATGGCAATCAGTCTACTCACCGAGAGAGAGCTCTGTCTGGACCCGAAACCAGGGCAGAGTTGATGGCCAAGAAAACTCCAGCGGCATTGGAGCCGGGGTGCAAACAGCAACATGCAGCTCTGGCAGCGATGTTTGAGTTGAACCTACTGTGCCGTTCAGTTAGTACTCAAATGAGCAATACGTACGGGAATGTAGAAGGCCATACTCTCAGTTGCTTGCACAGCTGTCTGGCTCGTCATCCACTTGCAATCTCGGTGGCGATTGGTCTCCTTGGCTACCTTTTCTGGCTTCAGTCGTTTTCCGTTGTGAATAACCTCACTTTCCTTCCCCGTGCGTTTACGCTTCTTGATCTTGCTGTCGATCTCATTCCATGTTGATTTGTCGATGTTTCGGCGAAAATTCCACTGCTTCAGCTTGTACTCCAGCTGTGCCTTCCTAGATGAGCATCGTCGTCAGCTACTTCCATCAGCCGTTTCGGCAAAGCAGATGAGCAAGCAGAGAAAGCGCACGTGACACAGATCCCGAGCCCCTGCACTTCCATAAGCAGGTCTTTGAGCGGAGCCTCGTCGATGATGTACCGACGCCAGATCGTGTCTTTATGCTTCGTCCACTCTGCCTCGGAATGCTGCGCGCCTGTCTTCTTGGTGAGAGAGCTCATGATTGTAGTGACAACGATGGGGCTGAGATGGCGAATGAATGCGTGTTTGAGCGAAAATTCAGAGCGGAATCTGTCGGGTTGTCGGATGAAAATTGGCAGTTATCGAGCCTGGGCGGTGAGGTCGGATGAAAGTGCAGGTGCTGAAACGAAACGGCTGCGATTGGCTCAATCCACAATCTGAAATGCGCTTATGCATGTAAGGCGTAGAGCGTTATAGCATATAGGCAAGACTCCAGTTTAACATCCAATCCAACCAGCCAGTTGGCTACCTACATACTCTTGGAGGGGGGTTTTGCTGTTACTGGAGCGAGTCTCCTAGCTCCGGGGCTTGGACCTCGGCCTACCGGCTCCAACAGCCCCACCGGCAATGCCAGCCAACTAGAAAAACCTCCTGGAGCAAATCGCTTCTGAACAAGCTCTCATTTTAGTGGCTTCACATAGACCTTCAATTGGTTCTGTCCATAATCTGCTTCTCCGCAGCCATGGGCTTCCGGGCTGCGGTCGCCCTCTGTCTGTCTTCAACAGGTATTTAACTCCTTCAGCACTCCCTCATCTCAATCCACGAGCACCAACTGCAAAACCACTTCAACATTTGTAAAGCCTCCTGGTTTTTCCAAGTTTGCCCATAAACGCAGTTTGGCGAGTTGCAAAAGAATCGGAGCTTCGATCATGGACTTTACACTCGAGGCCATTATCGCCATTGTTGCACTGGCTGCAGCACTTCCATCCACAATTCTCCTCTTGTGGAAGTGCATCCAGCGTTGCCGTAGGGCCCGCCAGAGAGAAGGTGTGTGCCGATTCATAACCCATCGACCAGACTACACGCAAAATTACCAGTTCAGTTCCTAGCTAATGTGATCTCGTGTGGCAGCTCGAGACGCCTCGCTCCATCGGACAACCGACTCACTCGCTGCAAGCCGCCGGGGAATACGGATCCTCAGTATTCCTATTGCAGTCGCCCTCGAGAGCGGCATCCAGCTGCTCCATCATCCCTATGATAGTTAAGAGGACACGCAACGTGCGGTGTTTGCATTCGGGTTTTGTCAGACTTTGCTTTGTTAGATAGAGGGCGCTAGGATATGTCAACAGAATGTCCTGTCGCAAGATCAAGCCTCACGCCCGTCCCGAGGGAATATCCTAGTTGTCTGTGACGGACCTGGGCACACGAAATTTCCATCTTCCTTCGTCGTCCTGAGCTTCTTCTCCTGATTCTTCCATGAGCTAGAGTGACGCAGCCACGGCAAACACCCAACCTACTGCTTGCATCTGTCCTGCCGATAAAGGCTTGTTTAACCACTAGATCCTAACACCGATCCAGACCTACCACTACTACCACCACTACCACTACCACTAACACCACCGCCGCTAGCACTACTAGACGTACCCGCTAGGCTATTATTCAACGTAATAAGCAACAGACTCTCCATAGCACTAAAGACGCTTATCTGCTTAGCCAGCCCGCAACTGTTACAGTTCGTGTCAGACTACCTGACCATCATGATGCGAGCGGCGACAATGCCGACGCAGGAATCGAAGGGTTTAGAATCGGGACGCGCAATTTATCGTTCCCTGAAGCAACACTAGGAGGGGTGGAAGTGATAACTCGGCCATTAACGGTTCCGCTGGTGAAGAGCGAGTGGGCGGGAAGGGCGTGGACATTCCAAGAGAACTTCTTCGCTAAGAAGCGCCTGATCATCGCATTTGGACTGGCATTCTACCAGTGCCCGTCTGGCGTTCGATTGGAGCTTTGCCAAGATAGAGTCGATGCTACTGAGGTGCAGCGTTCGATGCTGGATCTCAGCCAGGTGTTGGACTTGTCCTCGGTGACTATGGACCTATATCTAGAGGCTCCTACGCGAATGGTTGTGCCTGCATGGGGCGAGAGATTTGCCGGCGCTCCGCCGCTTGGGCAGTATCTGTCCTCCGCCAGCCGATACGGCAAGACGCAGGCATCGTATCAGTGTGACAACTTGAATGCATTCCAGGGCATCATTGAGCACCTACGGCCATCGTTTTCAGGGACCTTCTGCTGGGGTTTACCAACGACCGGGTTTCACATCGCCCTCGGCTGGAGCGTGTTTGCAATGTACGCCCCAGGCTGCATTACCGCAGTGGATGAGAGCACAGTACGGGAACACCGGGCAGTTCGAGGACGTTGGCCGAACGCCGCCGGCGTTCAAAAGCGGACATGGTTTCCGAGCTGGAGCTGGGCAGCGAGTGACTTCTTCTTCGAGTACCTGGGTCCGTCGCAGATGGACTGTCGATCCTGCATCGTGTGGCCGTGGGAAGCAGGCTACGCGCTGAGCGGGCCTGGTCCATTCTCAACGGGCGTGCTGAGGATCGAGGGCGAGATGGCTGCGCTAGGAGCGGTGCAACTGCGGACGCAGTGGCTTGGCTGCGAAGTTGCTAACGGCCAAGTCTTTCTGGACAATATGACCCTACTTGACGATCGCACAATGATCTTTCTTCGCGTCTATGATATGAGTACGGCCAGCGGCGACTACACGATGTTGCTAGGGCTTGAGGCTTCCAGGGGTGGTCGCGGAACGCATACAAGGGCCACTACTGTTACGGTTAGCACCGCGACATGGAATCAAGCGGGGCCATCCAGGGGCATCATCGATTTGGCTTAAGGATGATAGGAAAGGAAGGAGCTCCAAGTCGTCTCTGGGCATAACCCTGAATCCCCCGCCAATGAGCAAGATCTCCTTACTCCCGATCCACACTCTCAAATTCTCGCGTCTCCAAGATTTCGTCTCTGAAGTAGTGATAGCCCGTTGTCCTTGTGCCCCTCCATGCGAACACCCGCGCTACGCGCGATGCCTTCACACTGTATTATTAAGCATACTTGAGAGAGAGAGGTGAAGGAGACAGTGGAGGGTTTGCAGGTGTTGCGGAGGGGGTAACTGTTCATCTTTTATAGTGTATCGGTATGTGCGATGCATTCTTCGGGCCGTGACAGGGGACCAATTTTGGCCATCTTCATATGGGACCAATTCTGGGCCCACTCTCCCAGAGTTAAAGCAATCCAGCATGCTGTGGCATAGCCTGCCGAAAATGGTAGTTAGGGTTATCAAAGGTGAGCAAACCTGATCAAATCCTGAGCAGGGACTGAGCCGAGCCTGAGCCGGGGTGAGCTGTGTCACGTTAGCGAGGTACGAAAAAGGAAATTTTGTGCGCCCAGATTCGTCGCACAAAACAGTAGTTGCGCATATTGTCAGCTTATATAAGCAATTGGAGCCATTCGCGGAAGTAGCCGGCTTGGCAATAGGGAACCCTGCAGGCCAGAGATTCTCTTCCACAGAACAACAACAATAAAAAAAACAATCACCACAATTGGCCATGAGTGCTAGATTCTGACACATATCTTCTTTAGTGTGGTCGTGGATTTTGAATCCGGGGCACCCGGCGAACTCCTCTTGGAATATGGTCCAGGGCCGACTTGAGAACAGCACCTTGACTTTTGTCTTCGGGAATGCTTCTTCTTCTGAGAGCACTTTGAGAAATCGCGACACAAACTCTGGGCGACCGTCGTATTCGTCCAGCGCGTCAAGAAAAAGACAAAGATCGAGGTCGAACAGGTCCTGCGCGCATATCTGGCGGAAGATATCCTCCAATCGTTGCTTCGACCACTCGCCGTCTTGAATTTCAATGCCGAGCTGCTCGCGCCGTTCTTGGGTTTGCAGTACCTTCTTGATGCCTTTCTCGATGTTTGAGTGGAACTGAATGTCGGGCTCGCGCTTCACCACCTCCAATCCATACTTTTCCAAGAACTTGCGAAGTTTGGCATTTAGATCCAATTCTTCGAGCCACTTTGAAACAAAAACGTCAGGATCAAGAGTATTGATGCGAGCCCAACACTCGCAGTCCAAGAAGTCCTGCTCCCTGGGCACCCGACCCTGTTGAAGATGTAGGTCTCTTCGACGTGATAGATCTGTTTCGACAAATTCAAAGCCGCTGACATATTCAGAGTGACTAAAGGAAGACAAGGACTTTCGTAGTGATGACAGTGGATCCTGGCTCTTTATGATGTCTTCGATGTCATGACCCTCGACTCTGAAGGTACCCAATTGGCAGGTTCTCATGAGCTGGGCAAGGTCCTCCCGCAAGCTGTCTATATGTCTTTGCTTAGACCTTTGGTTGAAGACAACACTGAGGCTAGACCGCAAAATCGCTAGGAGCTCGGGTTGAGCATCTAGAAGCTGGGTGATGATACCTCGTAAGAGCCCCTCAAACGACTTCTGGAGCGCTGTGCCGCGGTAGTGGAAGAAGAAGCTGACTTTCACTTGCCGGGAGGTGGAATTCCATTGGTGCATCAGCTCTGCCGTTCTTGGGTCGTGGTGGATGAACTTCATGAGTGTCGACTTTCCAGACCCAGGCTTGCCGCTGATCCAGAAAGCCCCACTGCCATGCTGTAGCCAGTGGCATAAACCGACAGAAGGATCATCAAAGACCCAGTGGAATGTATGACTAGAGTGGGGATCAATCTGCTCGGCCCGAGAGTTCAGTTCGGGGGCACGGAGTGCCGCAATGATTCCTGCAAAATCCATGTCAGAGATACTCGTTGACCACCTCCTACCTAATAGCGGCCCGCTCCTCAGAAAGTTGAAGTAGACAGTAAGTAGGATGCGAGACCGGGGTAAGACTTACTCTGGTTGTCCCATTGCGGGAACTCCGGCATTGCTAGTTGGGCTGTATTGTAGGGGCCATCTTCCGGCTTTTGTGGGGGACTGTCCACGTGAAGCTGGTTATCGACGACAACCATCGGCTGTGGTGTGGCGCCGCAAATCTCCCCTAATTTATACGCAAAGTTCCTGATCCTGTGGTCCCCATGGGAGAATTTTACCATGTCAGAATGATTTTCGTCGACAGGCACCGTGCTCAATGGGTCTTCGGTGCAACGCCCTCCTGTCGCAGACTCCTTTGTGACAAGAATGACATCGGATCCTGATCTCGTAAATCCACCTCCGACCTCCTGACAACAAGTCATTGTCAGCCTCTGAGTTGAAAGAGATGAATATACAATACAACTTACCTCAAAAACCGCTTTAGTTGTCTTGGTCTCATACGCCCAATACACCTTGACTGTGCGGAGAAAGGAAATGCCGCTGAATTGGCGTTCCAGGGTTTGGAGATATTCGGAGGTGTCTGATATTTCGGCAACGAGAGTGTCGGCATTGGGCTGCTTGCCCAACATTATCTTGATGTCGTTCATTGGCATACCCCGACTCGGGACACCGAAGAAGATACAGCCGCGCACAAGTGTGTGGATGAATTTCTCCGTCCCACCACTCCCAGCCAGCATCACCAAGGCTTGTTTGAGTACGATACCGCCTAGGCTATGGGCAAGGAAGACCAGGGGCTTTGCGGTCGGCGATGACCAGCCGCAGCTTTTCAAGGCATCCACAAGAGAGATTGCGAGGTCCGGCACGGACTGGAACGACGTGCTGGGATAGAGCTTTGTTTCATAGCCGTAGCTGGCGAACCTAATCATGGGAAAAAGGTGAGGCAGCGTGTCGCGGATCCACATGAAGGATTTATCACCGCCGTGTGGCTGCCATGAACCGAACGGGTGGCTGGCAAGCCCCGAGATGACAATACAGCTGTGGGGCCATGTTAGCAGCAAGCAAGTGCAACATGTTGACAGCAGGGATAGGGTCCTTACTCGAACTGGTGGATTTCGGAATCAACGCTGTTGAACGGGGTGAAGCCGTTGAAGTGGTGATCCAGGACGAGAGGCTCAGGCAACCCCGGGACGGGCAACGCCCACTCATCGCGGCCGGAGCTGAACTGCGCGTGTGCGTCTGGGTTGAAGCCGGCAATGGTCAGAGTTGCCGTCTTGGTGGGAGGTTGTATCCATGGGTCGATCACAAGCGCGATCGAGAAGATGCGGATCTGGTGCTGTGCGACGCCGACCGTGCACGCCGCGAGAAGCTCCGCGGCCAGCTGCCTGTCCGCGCGAGCAGGCAATTTCTGAAGGCGGTAAACTTTCATGACCGTAGAAACTGACCGGATTCATCGGGTTGGGATTGATCGGCTTTTCGTGGTGTCGCCGCGGCCTCCGCACGATTTGGGATGCGATGGGCTGCAACGTCAATTTGGGCTGTGCACTGGTCTTCAGAGACTTCAGTTGAGGAGGGGTCGGATTCCAGTCACGTGAAGATCGGCTGCTTGGGGTTCCAGGACAGAATGGATTGGTTGGGCAGGGCGTTCTCGCAGTCACCAATCCAACAGGCAGTGCGTCTTCAGCTCGCCGGCGAAGGCAGCACCTATGCCGCCAAGATTTCCTGATTGGCTGGGGCTGGACTAACACCGTATAGACCCTTCCAGAGCTGCGACCAACCCTTCAAGACCTAAGTTTCTGTATTCCGGGCCTCGCTCATATTTTGAGAGGCTTTTGCTCGGTTTAAAGGAGCAGAAAAAGCATTGGAAGAGGTCGGGTTTGGTGCAAACTCCGGCGTGCTGACCGTTGGCCGACTTACAACTTGCAGCAGTCACTCCCAACCCTGTGAACACTCGCCGAGCAGAGTTTGAGCTAGCGTTAGGTATACGCCTCTGGTATCCGAAACCTATTTTAAGCCGTTGAAGTCAGGAACGCTCGATTCGTTGAGGTGACGAACTTTGCTGTTCGAAGTCGGTCGATGGCCAAGCAGAAGCACGCCAAGATGTCAGGTCATGTTCTCGAGGCCGAACTGCATATATTGAAGCCCGTTCAAAACTACGATAGTCGGCGGCTGAAGAGAGTCAAGCTTAGCCCTCCCCCATTCTTTATCTCTGTGGTACTGGCTGTTCTGTCAAAGTACCTAGGTACTCTCCGGCGGGGCGTGTAGTATTACCCGTCTTAGTGACTTAGCTGCACTGCAGGACGAGTTCGGCCATTACTAACTAGTGGGTCCGCCTGGCCGTCTCAAACCGCTTTGGCATCGACATACAAACTTTACTCTTGTCGTAAACGGGCGATTGTTGGTTGGCATGATATCAGTCTTGAAGTTCCGGGCCGACATCGAGCGGCTCTTTCGTTTAGGTTTACATCTTAAAATAGGTATTCAGACCAGGGTTGCAGCCTTGACCCGAGTCGGGAATGAGAACCAAGCGATTGGGTCACAATTGAAGAGGGCAGGGTAGCACTGCAATTTATTCGTGCTGGGGCAGGGTGGTTGCATTCTCCCCCAACCCTTGACACAGTAGTCAGAACATGAAACATCGGCCAAATATTACCCCGCCATGGAATTGACCCAAGATAAAATAAATAGAACATCCTCTTGGGTATTCGCCCGTTCTGGTCCATTGATGTCGCGCAATGGCGGGCTTCAAGCGTAGCCTGAGCGGTCCGGACCCAACACACTCGCTGCAGGCACATTCCCCAAACTGGAAACCGTGGGCTTTCCATCCCCTCTACATCCTCTTCATCTGTATTCTTCACATTCTCTACATCGTGGGAATCCAACTCATCGTAAACAAGAGCGGCAGCGACGCTGAAATAATCCAACGGATCCAAAACAATGAAACCGTCGATAGCCCGCAGAGCATCCTCGTCTTTGACGAAGGCAACATGAACGCCTATCTCACATGGCAATACCTTCCCATCGCGCTGGCCACAATCCTAGCCATCCTATGGGAGAGCCTCGATCTCACCGTCCGCCGACTCGAGCCCTTCCACCAGCTGTCTCTGCCCGAGGGCGGAGATGTCGACAACGCCCTGTGCTTAGAATACACGGGCACATTCAGCTTCACGGTCCCGTTCCGAGCGCTACGGCGCCGGCACTACGCCGTCGTCATTTCCTCCACCATCTTCGTCGTAGTCGCCACCATTATCACGGCCCTGTCAGGAGGAATGTGGGGGATCGAGTGGGCAAGCCTCTCGTACTCGGCCGAGAAAGTCGACGGGCCAAAGTGGGCAACCGTGTCGATCAACCCGGGCGTTGCCATAGCCACACAGATTCTCCACGGTCTCGTCGTCGCCGGGGCCCTGCTCCTCTCCGCAACGCTCCACTTCCGACAGAGCGGGCTGTACCACGATCCCAAGGGCATCGGCGGAGTGGCGTCCCTCATCAGCGAGTCCGACTACATCGACCAAAGTGCCCTCCACCTCTTCCGTCAGCTCCCCTCCTTCGCCCACTCCCACGTCATCCGAAGAGCATTGCACGGGATTCGCTTCCGGCTGCAGCACGTCCCTGTCGTCCAACAAGACGGGTCAACCCAACTCACGTACCAACTCGTCACAACCACCGACCCGGGCTACACCATCCCCCAGCGCTCCGAGGACCGCATCCTGTATCCCGACCGGCGGGACGCCACAGGCTTCTTCCTCACCAAGCGCGCCGTCCTCATTGCCGAGTGCATCATCTGGCTGGGCCAGGCCGCCGTCGTCGGCGCTCTGTACCAAGTCGCCAAGATCGGGACCAAACTCCTCGGTGACGGAGACAGCGGAAGCAGCACCAGCACTAAGACGACTATTGCTAAGGTCATATATACGCTGTCGCTTACTGTTGGCGGCGTCATGTGGCAGAGCGTCCAGCGCGAGCTGCAGATCTTCGAGCCATGGCAGCGACTGCGGAAGGGAAACCAGAGCGGATCTGTCTCCGCCTACGCCAGCCTTGTGCAAAGCGACTTTGCAAGCCTGGGGCTCATGGCAAGTCTATTCCTGGCGGTGGCAAGACGCAAGATCATCGAGCTGTGGGCTTCGTTCGCGGTGCTGATGGTCTACGTCGCAACTGTCTTTGTGCCCCCGCTGCTGGAGCTAGCCTATGCCGCCGGGCTGGGCGCGAGATCGCCACTCCCGGCGAAGATGTTTGGGGTCATGTCTGGCGCGTCAGCGCTGGCTTTGGCGGCTGCCGGGGTTGCTGTGCACTTGGTGATTTTATGTAACATGTTTTTTGTCATGCTGAGCGGGAGGACGAGGCCTTTCCTGCCGAGGCGGCCTGGCACGCTGGCGAGTCAGGTTCTCTATCTGTGTCGTAGCGATAGACTCTTGGGAGATTTCAGAGGTACGTCGACAGTGAGGAGCCAGAGAGTGTTAGCGGAAAAGCTGGGTTCTGTTGATCGTCGCTGGGGGTTTGGGTGGTTTTATTGGCATAGGGGACAGGCTTGGTGTTTGGCGGTTGAAGAAGAGGTCTCGGGGCAGCAGTGGTTCCAGTTCAGCTGGGGAAGTCCACTTTCGCAGGGGACGCGGTATACTTGAGAGAGCCAGAAATATACTACCGAGGTACGGTTGCTAGGCCGTTTAGAATGGCCTCCCGTTTCATGACTTGCTCAAGACCCACTGCAAGTTTCTTTGTCCACAAACAAACCCATTGTGCATCGTTGTTTCGGGCGCTGGACAGTGTTGGTGTGGCGGTACAAAGATTCATTGTAATATGCGACGAATCTGGGCACAAAATATTTCCATTTGTGTATCTCGCCCACCTGGCATTGCTCACCCCGACTCAGGCTCGGCCCAGAACTGGCCCCATATGTAAATATGGCTAATGTAAGGAGGACGGCCAGCGCACCTCCATGCTGCCCTGTACTTAAGGCAGAGGCATTCGAACTCTTGTACAAAGGCTAGGCTCAAATCTTTCATCCCCAATTTTTGTTTAGAGCTATTGTGACCACCCTTGATTGGGTATACTTCCATTACCTTACAATTATTTAACCTCCACATGGCACAATCGAACCAGTTATGATGACGAACAGCACTCTCAGAATAAGAGCTATAAATAAATAGGACTTTCGCAACAGTAGTGCAACAGCTGCCATGCCTTGGTAAGTCTGCACTAATCACTTACGGATGACCCTACCAAAAGTCTTTTCTCACCGCCTTCTTGGCATTTTAGCCACTACAGGGCTTATCCACTATAACCCACTTAAATTACAGAAGTTGGACTCGAATGAGGCGGTCATGTTGTACCTCACCCGCTGGGTGGTTATATCCTCAAGGGGAATGTCTGTGTATTCGCCGCCGACTGGAAGAGAGAAATGTCAGCAGCAGTTGAGGGCGGGTTTAAATCTGTCAGCCTCGACGAAGGCGTTGCCGTCGGATGAGCCGATGTATTTGACGAGTTTGCCCGCGGAAGCATGGCTTCACATAATGGCTAAAACTTGGCACTTGGAATTCAAAGCGGCCTTGACTGCCGAGACGCTAATGTTGCCTGTGGCCCCGACGAAGAGAACTTTTTCTATGATGATATTTAAGAATTGAAGAAGAAAGGTACACTAATAATCATTCCCAGTACTGAAAAGAACGGAGAAAACATGGGTTTTATGTTCATCTTCCTGGAGTTGACTAAATGATACTCGGAAGCGGCTTCTGGGTTTTAGCCATGCTTCTGCGTGTCCAAAAACCGAGATGACAAATAATAGCATGCGGACAGTCAACCCGCTGTCCGCTAGCCCCGCAGACCCCGAGGTCTGAAGCGAACGGCGTGGACAATATATTGATTCGATTTAATAAAATGCCTTGGCATTTTCTGCGGACACCGAAGCAGCTGGGGGGGGGAGTCGGGTTAAGTACGGAGAGCAATGGCAAACCGGCGTGATAAGTACCGATTGGTTTCCCAACTACATGGGAGATACGGAAATGGGTGACTTAAACGCAAATCCAATGTAAGTGATCTCTCCTTGATATTTAATCGCATGGATGGCGACGTCTTCATCTTTACCAGACAGGTAACCCTTAATGGTTAAGGCACAGCTTCCCAATCCAGGGCCTACATTACCTCTCTAGACGCCCTTCCAATAGATTCACAGTGCTTTGCGCATACTGAACTCCCCGCAGCCCCTCAGGTCAAGAGTGATAGGGCCGTTGGCAGAACCTCGTTCTGCCTTCAAAGCCCCGGATGAAGGAATGTAAGGCAACCCAGCGTCTCCTGCAAGGCCCCTAGCGATTAGTTGGCATCTCATCGTGATGCTGGGGTCTAGTACCCGTGTGGGTGAAGCTAAGACGAGCCGCCTTCTGTAAGTTTCTTCCTGTCCTCGGCTTCTGCGCCTGATTTCGCTTATTAAGCAATCCTCCACTTCTGACTTGTCGCCCAGCAGACCCCGATCGCATGCCACGTTCCCATTTGGTCCGTCGGTTCTGCTCGACAGGCCTGAGCCGTCCATGCACACACTGACCGAACTCCATCCTTGCGTTCGCCAGCCAACGTCGGTGCCCATAAAGCTTTGACTTACATCTAAACTTGTACTGAGGGATGGGGCTAAGAGGGAGACATATATCGGGTTTGGTGGAAGGCAAAAGATGGCATTCGGTGTTATATTGTACCTAGATACCTGCTTTTCCCATTCGTTAGTCTGTTCTGCAAGATCCAGTTATAAGATCAAGATGGCTTCTCGCATTGCCCAACAAATGTGCCTGGCACAGCCGCGCCAAAGCTCGTGTCTAGGCCTAACCACTCGGCTCGGATCATACCTGCCGCACATGCCTCCTTCCTCAGTAGCGATTCTGAGTTGATGCATAGCGTTGTGAGGTTGTGCCATTTGGGATCGCTTGGCGATCAACCCGCCCCAAGGTTATGCCACCAAATGAGGTTGATGACTCAGTCGATACTCCCACCCCAATACTTTGTGTGCCCGCCTGGACGTCGCGGCGTAATCTGCATACTGTAATTAGTATATAGCCCTAGGTGTCTGGTGAAAAACTCGTCTCGTGGAGCCCTAATCCCGTTTCAGTTCAGGGATTAGATATAGGTACCTAACCCTCCTTTTTCGGGGGTGTGAAAGTGAGGTTAGATCAACGTGTAATTAAATGTTACCACAAACTTCCTCAGTGACACTTCATCCTATTTATTGTCAGCAGAATATAGCATGGTTTGCCCTAGGAGTTAAGGCTCGTCATGAATGATTCTAGCAGCCCAAGAGCGCTTCATATCAACATGCTTGCCAAAAAAAGGTAAGATTCTGGATAGTTTCCAGAAATGGCGATTCATTACGTGGCGGATGTTGGAATACGTCACGCAACCGCGGTATCCGACATCCGGAATGCCTAGATTCCCACTATCGTCGCACGGCTATCGAAACCAGTCTTTCTTGCTGAAATAATGCGTTCCTGTAGATCCCAAGAGATACAGAAAAAATGGCCCCAGTGATATGATAAATCTTCCCATTCCCCATTCTTCATCTGGTTTTCGCACCTTACCATTCCACCCGCCAACCTCGTGATCGATATTTTCTTCCTTTCGTCTTTGCCTGATTATCCCCATCTCAGAGTTATTTTCCGCGGCGAGTGGGAAAGTATCCGACAACTTTCCGTTTTATTTCCTTCAATAGAGTGTTATTGTTATCCTCCCCGATCTTTTTGACTTTCGTACCGTACTTTACGTAACAGGATCCGTAGGCCAAGTCTCGGTCCTTGTCCTCGCCGGCTTCATTACCCTGTCTAGCGAGGGGGTGCTCCTTCTCTGCGCGACGATAGGCACTGGTCTTTTCAATAGGCATCCCCTCGATGGCCATCTCCTGCAGGATTTGAAACGGCTTCTCACGGACCGATTCGGGAAGCTTTTCCAGTCGGCTGAGGAGGCGGCCGAGAACCTGCTGGGCCGAGGATTCCTTGTCCCACTCATGCTTGACGACGTCACATTTGTCCGCGAACATGTTTTTCCAGAAATCTCGCTCAAGCTCATCGTGCCGCTGCTCGGCGTCTTTCCCCCCCTGGGGTGAATATCGGGCATCTTCCCACATGGTCGTCGCAAAAACAATCTTGCTATAGTTCTCCGTCCCGACCAACTTCTCGAGAGTCTTCAGCGCTTTCACGGCGGCACCCGAGAGCCTTGGGTTTGTGATATTGTGCAGGTAGATGACCCCGAGGACAGGATTGCCCCCATTGTGCAACTGGCACAGTCCCTTGACTACGCTCTGCAGAACATTTGTGTCTGGCCTGACCGTGTCGTCAAAGCCTGGTGTGTCGGCGAGAAGTACCCGTCTGCCGTTTATGTCACATGCCTCGTAGAAATCGAGATCAGCAGTCTCTAACATGGGGTGTAGAAAGTGCAAGTTAGCCGAGTGCTGTGCCTACCGATTTGGATGGCATGAAGGGTAGGTAAGTGAAAACGAACTTGAGAGAAACCCATGGCCGATATGAATTGACTTTTCGGATTTTTTCAGGTGAGAGATGAATGTACTCTTCCCAGCGCCTGTCATGCCCATCACAAGGACCACTCCGAGACCAGCCATGGCTAGGTCAACTGCCCTACTCATGGACTTAGCTGTGCGACATCAAAAGGAGGCAGTGAGGACGAAAATTTTGAGTCGGGGCAAGGCCGTTCTCTCCGTGCCGGTAGCCCTATCCCGATGTAAGGATAGCAGGGTGTCAATACTGGTGAAAGAGCCGACTGCGAAATAACTTGGGGATGTTTCATCCTGCCCTGCAATAGGAATCTGTTGAAACCACGACTACATGGGAACTCTTTTTCCCACCCTCTCAGTTTTCACATGCTTTAGCGTGGCACGAGGCATCAGATGCCACATCGTTGGGCGGAAATGCTCAGGCTAATCAACGTCATTTTCACAGGCGAGCTGCAAGCCAACAGCCAGCCTCCACATCAGTTTGAGCGGTGCGACTGGCCAAAAATCCAAGGCCCAGTGGTGACACCCAACATGCAAAACAAGCCGCCCAACCTTAGCGAGCCATTGATGTTTGCAGCCTAGCATAAGTAATACGTGGAGAAAATATCCAACACCGCCAGTTGTTCATTCATGCTGTCAATTCCCAACAGTCTATCCCAAGCGATAGCATAACAAGGAAAAACAAGTGGAGACAGGAATTTTGAGGCAAATTCATGAAAATGAAGCGCACTCTTCAAGTAGGAAATCTAAACTTGAAGTGGTCTTTATTCCGGACTCCTTATAGAACACACCATTGATACCACACGACACCAGACGCACACCGCACACACGAAAAATGTCCGAACGCGCTGCTAACCCCATTCATACTCCAAACTTTAAACGCTGGCTCTCCCAGAGTGGTCACAATGCCAAACTCACTAGGGGATCACACACCAAGAGGAGATCCTCCGAGGGTCCCCAAGGCAGTCCACCCCCCATCTCACTTCCCGACATCCAGTGAGTCAGATTCTGAAAGTCCCCTAGTTCCCTATCGTGCTGACAAGAGTGGCGGTAACTTCGCAGACCAGACGATATTGTAATCGCTGTCATGGGCATGACCGGGGTGGGAAAAAGCACCTTCATATCCTATTTCTCTAAAACGGCAGCGGTTGGCCGCAGCGTTAGGTCATGTAAGTTCAAATCTCCCCGCGGCTGGAGCGAACCAAGGCATCCCGTTTTCTTTTTTTTTTCTCTTTTCTTTTTCTTTCTTTCGCCCTGCTGCCTACACGTCTAACTAACGCGCCCTTCTTACCAATCAGGCACTTCCAGCATCGGCATTCATACCGCTTTCATCGAAGGCCAAGACGTCTATCTGATCGATACGCCAGGGTTTGATGATGATACCCGCAGCGATACTTCGATCCTTATCGAAATCGCCGCCTGGCTCAAAAAGTCATATGACGACAAAGTGCAACTCGCCGGGATCGTCTACCTGCACCGCATCACCGACAACCGTTTTGGAGGCAAGAGCACCCAGAACATCCGCCTGTTCAAGGAGCTCTGCGGAGAGAAGGCCCTGTCGTGCGTGGTGCTTACTACAAGCATGTGGGATCTGGCGCCTCGAGAGAAGGCCCAGCAGCGGGAGGAGGAGCTGATCAGCAAAGAAGGACCCTGGGGAGAACTTGTCAGTTATGGCTGTCGCGTGGCCCGCCAGGACGAGGGATCCGTCTCGGCGACCATGATCATCCGACACATTATATCCCAGAAGCGGCCCGACTCGTTACAGATCCAGGATGAGATGGCCGACGGCACGCCGATGATTCGGACCAAGGCCGGGAGGGTGCTGGAAGAGACACTGGACCAGAATACACGGGAGGCCGAGGAGCAGATGAAGCGGATCAAGGAGGAGATAGAGAGGCTCAAGGTCGAGAAGGCCGAAGGGGAGAAAAAAGAAGTCGAAGCAAGAAAGGCTACAGAGGAAGCGGCAAAAATGGCGGCGGAAGTAGAGAAAAAGGCCCAGGAGGAAAGAAAGAGAGAGAAACAGCAAGCCCAAAAAGAGAAGAAGGAACGAGAGAATGAAGAAGCCCAGAGGAAGCAAAGAGAAGAGAAAGAGAAGCAAGAAGAGGAGCAGCGAAGACGGCAGGCAAGAGAAGAAATCGACGAAGAACGTAGGAAGGTGGAGGAAGAGCGCAGGAAGGTGGAGGAAGAGCGCAAAAAGATGGGGGAGGAGCGTAGAAAGATGGAGGAGGAGTGTAGAAAGATAGAGGAAGAGTGGAGGATTCAAAAGGAAAAGCAAAGAGAGCAAGCGAGGGTGGAGCGTATCAAGGCAGAAACAAAGCGTAGGGAGGAGGAGGAAGAAGACCGTAAGAAGATTGACCAAAGGCTGAGCGACCTTGAACAAAAGTACAAGTCGGCGGAGGAGAAGAAGAAGCGGAACACCAAGGATAAACAGACGTTATATGGATGGGTTCAGGAGAATTTTTGTATTGTCATGTAGAAAACCGAAGTCAGAGAAGCATGGAGAGGCTAAATATCAGCACCCTGACAGTATTACGCGTACGGACGAAGCAGAACAGCAATCATATTGATGGCGGTGACTGTTTTGAGACTGAGCATTTTGGCGTAGGCACCGTGAGACTTTAAGTTGCATCGCAGACTCAAACAGTGCCTTGGACACAGGCATTGCTCTTCATCTTCAAGGTTTATCTGTACCGTGCCCCCTCACAGACACCAAGGCGGAGGGAATGCGCCCTCAGCATGTCGATGCCGTGGAGGGTTGAAAATAGTAATACCCGGGTATGGCAAGGAGATGGATGAACAGCACCTGATCTCGATACCATCTTTATTTGCTAACAAGTCTTAATTAATAGGCATATAAGGGGGTAGTGGGGTGGGGAACTGAAGCCTGTCGGGTCTTCAGGTCACAAAACCGGACGTTCATTGTTCGGGACGTGATTTATGGCCGAGGAAGGTATATTCTGCACTTAACACTATCTGTGCCGTTAAACCTCATCACTAGCCTCTGCTCAAATAGATTGTTTTAGTACTTACAAGAAACTGTCTTCAAATGAATCTAGCCAGGGTGCTAGCCCGAGAATCTTTTTCGAGGAAGTTAAGAGTCAGGCCCGGGTTTCCCTTGCTTTATTCTTCGACTATTTACCACCGCAAGTTTGCCGCTCTGACAGAACGGGAAGGCAAGAAGTGACGGCAGCTAGTCAGACCCACACACCAACTAAGCTAGTCTTCCAAAAGGATGCTAAGATACTAAGTCGAAAGTCTTAGTCTTGAATGTGAATGATATACAGCTAGCTTAGTCACACCCCAGAATAGCTTCCGTGACTGATAACATCTTCACGTCAACAATCCTCGACAATCAGAAATCTATCAGCTGCAAGACCCGAGACAACCAAGAACATCCAAGCGCCCGTGATAGCTATGTGACTCAACAATACTGGAGCTATGACTTTAAAATTCTTTCCCGAGTCGCCGAATCGATACGCGATTCTCTCGCACGTCTAGGCTGACGAGGAATCTTGCTTTCAAGAATTCTGTTCCCTCAGGGGCTAGACGGGCATATCGGCAGTCACGGAAAGAGGGGATACAAGAAGATTAAAGCGTGCTATTTGAATTTCAATGTTCGGGAGTCCGTCCCAGGTGCATGTGTGCATTTTCAGCCAAGATTGTGTGATGAACAGCGCCACTGTAAACAGACCCATGCCACAATGCTCGACCACTCGGACGGCCCAAAATGACAAAGACCCGTCACCATAAGACTATAAGTGCCTCTTCTCTTCACCAAAAAACTGCCCCCACCATCGCCATCAACACCCAAGCCCGCTGTCCGTACAGTCACCAAGGTATTCACTTACCAGTCACCGACTCCAACAGACAGAAGCCCAACCCAAGATGGCAACCCACTACGACACCCTCAGAATCTCTCGAGATGCCACCACAGAGCAGATCCGCCAGGCATGGCGACAGCGCTGTCTTGAGACCCATCCCGACAAAGTCGGCAACATCCCCGCCAACAACACCACTTTCTCCGCCGTCCAGCACGCCTACGAAGTCCTGTCCAACCCATCCGAACGCGCCTGGTATGACTCCACCCTCCCCCGCCCTCACCACTCCCCCTTTGGATCCGGCCCCAGCTCCAACTCCAGCTCCA